>OCVP010000002.1_pt1 | contig 260396 bp, 257 predicted proteins | sample 1539171 | NCBI WGS metagenome assembly OCVP01 (sample SAMEA51879418, study PRJEB22527) | metagenome
ATATCAGGGTTATCAACAAAAATTTGGTTTAATGATCCTTGAATATAAAATTTTTGACTAGCAGTTACATCATATGAGAAAAAAAATAATATAGAAAAGAAAAAAACTAATATTTTCACGGTAAATACCTCTTCTTACTCTTATCATAGAAAAAAAGGAAGTGGTAAGTCAATCTAAATTCATAAAAATGCCCTGAGACGGAATTGAACCGCCGACACGAGGATTTTCAGTCCTCTGCTCTACCGACTGAGCTATCAGGGCAAATAAAAATTCTAAAAAGTTTATATAATATTAAATTTTAATCAAGGAAAACAGCAGGGCTTAGAAAAGCCCTGCTTAAAATTAACTTAGAATGACACTATGTATTGTAGTGAAGCAGTCTGTTGTTCTTTATTTTCTGGTGAACCACTGTCTCCGTCCTGGAATGCTTTATAGTTAGCAAAATCCATTCTGTATTCAGCTCTTAAAACACCGCCACCAATTGCTAGTTGTGGAGTAATTGTAAAACTCTCCAAAGTACCATCATCAGTTGAATTTACGAAAGATGAATCTAGAGTATCAAAATCTAATTTTGTATCACCTTCGTCTTGGAAGTACTCATATCTTACTGTTACTGATACTGTATCAGATAATGTTTTAGTAAGGTAAGCAGCATATCCAAACCATTCGCCATCAATAGCATCTGATTTAGTTTCTTTTCCCATGACACCGTTTAGTGTAAGGTCAAGTGTGTCTGTTAATGGGTATCCAAATACTGCAGTATAAGTTTGCTGAATAGTATTTGCATCAGTTCCATCATTACCGTAGTTCATTGCAAGGAATAAGCTTCCTTCACCCATAGTAAGACCTGCAGCAGCTTCAATAATTTTCTGCTGATCAGAACCTTCATCATAGATTACATCTGAACCATTACTTACTCCAAGATAAAACTCATCAACAAATGAGACAGGAGATGGCATCATTGCTCTAACACCTGTATTTTGGAAATTGATTGAGTATCCAAAAAGGAAACTTCTTGTAATGTTAGGATTGTCTCCAGGATTAATTACCTCGTTCCCTAGCATAGTATCCATGTGTCCAGCCATAACTGTGAATGGACCTACTGGAATTATTCCATATGCTTGGTGTAAGAAGAATTCTTCGTCACCTGTACCTAAATCACCAGCCATTGCTCCAAATAGGGCATCAATAACAAAATAATCGTTAGAAACACCTAATTGTGCACTTGGTGTAAATGTTGACTCATCATCGCTAAATGTATAAAAATTATTAGCATTATCGCCACCATTATCACCGAAGTTTGCTGTACCTTCAGTAACAACATATCCAGAAAAAGTTAGTGGAATAGTCTCACCAGCTTCTTTTGAAAATGCATTATAACTTGAAAAAACAAGTACAAATGCAAACATAATTGATAGTAAATTACGCATAAAAACTAACCTCCCTTTGGTTATATATTCAATTATGGCAATTACTATACCAATTTTTAAGAAAATATTAAGTATTTTTTAAAAAAAAGAAAAAAATTAATCTAAATCCTTTCCTTTAGTTTCAGGAAGGGTTAAAAGAACTGCAAAAGCTAGTAAAGCAAAGATAGATGCGGTAATCAAAGCTCTACCATTTCCAATGATTTCCCCATTAAATAAAAAGGAAAATGAAGTTACAGCAATAAAAGCAAATAATGGCGGAGCTATAGCAGATGCACCGCGACCAACATTATAACTAAACCCTTGAGCTGTGCCCCTTGCTCTAGTAGGGAAAATTTCAGCAAAAATTGCACCAAAGCCTGAATAAAAACCTGTAGCAAAAAAACCTAATAATGGTGCGACAGTAAGAACTAATGCATCCAATGATATAAATCCCAAAAATTGTTGAATTTGAACTATATTTCCAAAAATAGGAACAAGAAGGGCAACAATTATCAAATATGATCCAAATGTTATTTTTCGTCCAATTCTATCGCTTATCAATCCAAAAGATATGCACCCTAAAATAGCCCCTATGTTAAGCGGGATGGTAAAACCAAAACCTTTAACAATTCCGAGCCCAGCTCCACCTTCAGAAACAGGGCTTGCTAGATAATTAGGGACAAAATAACTAAGGCCCCAGTAAGAAATCATACAAAAACTAGTTAAGAGTGTTGCTTTAAACAACATAGGTCTAATTTGATCAGATTTGAAGATTTCTAAAAAAGTAAATTCCTGACTAGTCTTTGTTCTCTCCTCAGAAGATTTTTTCCAAATTTCAGGCTCTTCACAAACTCTTCTGATATAAAAAACTAAAAATGCTGGAATAACTCCAAGGAAAAACAAAACTCTCCAACTTTCAACTGGGAAATCAGTATTAACAAAAGGTAGCATATTTAGATTGAAATCAGTTATTGGTAGAACAAAAGTTGCAAGTATTGCAGCGAAAATGAAACCAAAACCCCAACCACTTTGAACCATACCTACCACTTTACCTCTATGTTTCTTGGGCCAACTTTCAGCAACTAGTATTTCACCAGATGCCCATTCTCCACCCATTCCTAACCCTAATAAAAATCTACAAACAACAAAAAACCAAATATCTGGTGCAAATGCTGACAACATTGTAAATAAGGAATATATCAATATTGAGTATGTTAATGCTTTAACTCTTCCTACATAATCAGATATTATCCCGAAAACTATTCCACCTAATGCTGAAGATGCGAGAGTTATGCTAAAGAGAAGAGCAGCTTGTGTTCCTGATATATCAAAAGTTTGGGCAATAAACTTAAAAGCAAAAACATATAAAAGTAAATCCATTGCATCTAAAGTCCAACCAAAGAAAGCTGCAATGAATGTTTTCCATTGCTTTGAATTTATATCATTAGTCCATCCAAGCATTTAAAGATGTTACTAAATATAGCAATAATAGTCAATTTAGAATAATTATTGAATAAACTTAAAACATTGTTAAAATTTGAAAAATGAAAAAAGAGAATATCTTTGTTGAAACTTATGGATGTCAGATGAATGAATATGATTCCGATCGTATTATTAACTCATTAGGTGCAAATCCTGTATCAGATGCTAAATCTGCTGATATTATTATAGTTAACACATGTGCAATTAGAGAAAAAGCGGACCACAAAGCTATCAGTGCAACTGGAAAGTATCAAAAGTTAAAGAAAGAAAACCCTAATCTGATAATTGGAATGTCTGGCTGTGTAGCTCAATTGTATGGGAAAAAATTACTTAAAGATATTCCATACCTTGATTTTGTCTTAGGTCCTAGAGGTATTCCTAAATTACCAGAAATAATAAAAGGAATTAAAGATGGGACAAGCCATAGAACAATTGAAACATCAATGGATGTTCAAGATGTTTTTGATGTAAACCCCTACCATCAAGAGGGTAAAATTTCTGGGTTTGTTTCAATTCAACAAGGTTGTAATAAAAGATGTGCATATTGCATAGTTCCCACAACTAGAGGTAATGAAATTAATAGGCCTATGAAAGATATTCTAGAAGAATCAAGAATTTTAATATCTAAAGGTGCAAAAGAAATTACTTATATTGGGCAAACTGTAAATTCTTGGAAATATGAAAAGCTTAAATTTTATGAACTGCTAAATCACCTTCAAGAACTGGAAGGCTTGGAGAGAATAAGGTTTACGACATCTTTCCCCAGGGATATTACATCCAAGATGATCTCGTCAATGAAAAATAACAATAAAGTCTGCAGGCAGCTACATTTACCAGTACAATCAGGTTCAAATGATGTGTTAAAAGAAATGAATAGAACTTACTCAATTGAATGGTATAGGGATTCAATTATGAAGTTAAAAGAAGCAATGCCAGACTTGGCTCTATCCACAGATATAATAATCGGTTTTGGTAATGAATCAGATAACGATTTTGAACAAACCATGAATCTGATAAATGATATAAGGTTTGATACTGTTTATTCTTTTAAGTATTCAGTTAGACCTGGTACACCAGGAGAAAAAATGAAATTTCATGTGCCAGATAAAGTTGCATCTGAAAGACTTCAAATACTTCAATCTCGCCAAAGGGAAATAACACTTCAAAGCAATGTAGAAAAGGTTGGGAAAATATTTGATGTACTTATTGAGGGAAGAAGCAAGCAAAATCCTGATGATTTATTTGGGAGAACAACTCATAATAAAGTTGTAAACATAAAAAATATTAGTGCAAAAAATATTGGTAAAATACTTAGAGTAAAAATTATTGATGCTATGCAAAACTCTCTTGTAGGAGAGCTAAACTGAAACCAAAAAACTTCAATGGTGTTACAGTAATTGGTGGGGGATTAGCAGGCTGTGAAGCTGCATTCCAATTAAGTCTTCAAAAAATTCCGGTTCAACTCATAGAGATGAAACCTAAAAAATTTACACCTGCACATAAATCATCAAATTTAGCTGAATTAGTTTGTAGCAATTCTTTAAAATCAGATTCAATTGATAAAGCTGCAGGGATACTTAAGAGCGAAATGATAAAACTTAAATCATTAGTTTTAGAAGCAGCATATAGAAATAGAGTTTCCGCAGGCGGTGCATTAGCAGTTGATAGAGAAAAATTTTCTCAATATATTACAAATAAGATTTATAATAATGATTATATTGAAGTTATTAACGAAGAAGCTACTGGAATTATTTTTAAGAATACAAATCCTATTATAATTGCAACTGGTCCAATGACATCAAATTCTTTAGCAGAAGAAATTGAAAATTTTATAGGTATGAAATCATTAGCTTTTTATGATTCTATATCTCCAATAGTTCTCTATGACTCTTTAGATAGAAGCCAATTTTTTAGGGCTTCAAGATATGAGGATGGAGAAGGAGATTATATAAATTGTCCGTTAACTAAGGTTGAATATGTTAATTTCATTGAATCTTTAAATTCAGCAGAAAAAATAGATTTTCATAAATTTGAAAACCCAAATTATTTCGAAGGCTGTCTCCCAATTGAAGAAATGGCTTCAAGAGGTTTAGACACTTTAAGGTTTGGTCCAATGAAACCTGTTGGTTTAACCGATCCAAAAACAGCTAGAAGGCCTTATGCAGTTTTACAGCTAAGAAAAGAAAATGAAGCGGAGACAATGTGGAATCTAGTAGGGTTTCAAACAAAAATGAAGATTGGAGATCAAAAGAAAGTTTTTAGTATCATACCTGCTTTAAAAAATGCTGAATTTTTAAGATTTGGAAGTATTCACAGAAACACATATATAAATTCACCAGGAAAAATAAAAAATACTTTACAGGCTGAAAGCAATAAAATGGTTTTTTTTGCGGGTCAAATCACAGGAGTAGAAGGATATACAGAGTCTGCAGCAATGGGAATAGTTGCAGGAATCAATGCAGGGAGAGCTTTTAATAAAAAAATACTCTACTCTTTTACAAAATTCTCAGCTTTGGGAATTCTTTTGGATTATATTTCCAATGCTAATTCTAAGAAATTACAGCCAATGAATATAAATTTAGGTTTATTTGGCATAGAAAAGCCAAAAAAAAATATTCAAATAATTCAAAACAATTCAAAAAAAGCTATTGATGATTTTATAAATAGCGAAAAATATGTTTAATGTTATTATTTACCTTTAATGAATTTTCAAAATATTATTCTCAAGCTTCAAGAATTTTGGGCAAACAATGGATGTGTAATACTCCAGCCATACGATTTGGAGAAAGGTGCAGGGACTTTTCATCCTGGAACATTTTTAAGATGTCTTGGTAATACACCGTGGTCTACTGCATATGTTGAGCCTTGTAGACGACCAACTGATGGCAGGTATGGAGAAAACCCAAATAGACTTCAACATTACTATCAATTTCAAGTAATAATAAAACCTTCAGTAGATAATATCCAAGAGCTTTACCTCGAGAGTTTGGAATTCTTAGGAATTAATACAAAAAAACATGACATAAGATTTGTTGAAGATGATTGGGAGTCACCAACTCTTGGAGCATGGGGCTTGGGCTGGGAAGTTTGGCTTGATGGTATGGAGATAACTCAATTTACTTATTTCCAACAAGCAGGTGGTTTTGACTTAGATCCAATAACAGTGGAAATAACTTATGGAACGGAAAGAATAGCGATGTACCTTCAAAATGTCGACAGTGTTTATGACCTTAAATGGTCTGATAAAGTTAGCTACAAAGACATACACCATAGAACTGAATATGAATTTTCTAAATATAATTTTGAATTTGCTGATGTTTCAATGCTCAAAGACTTTTTCAATTCTTCAAAAAAAGAATGTCTTAATTTAATTAAAAACAACCTACCATTGCCTGCTTATGACTATTGTTTGAAATGCTCACATTTATTTAATTTATTAGATGCAAGAGGAAGCATTAGTGTAACGGAAAGAGCAAGATATATTTTAGAAATCAGAGAACTTGCAAAAAACTCAGCAAGCCTATATATGGAACAATATGAAAAATAGAGATAAAATTGAATTTTTTTCCGAAATATATGTTGAAGAGTTACCGGCCAGACTCGTTAATGATTTAGGTTTACAATTAAAAAATAACTTCATCAAAGGATTGGCTGAATATAATATTGAATATTTGGATATCATTTCAAAAAATACGCCTAGAAGACTTACTATTTATATAAATGGGTTAGATAAAAAAACTAAAGATAAGAAAGTTGAAATTTGGGGACCCCCTAAAAAAATATGCTTTGATAACAAGGGCAAGCTTTTAAAACCTGGATTAGCTTTTTTAGATAAAAATGGAATTGAAGAGAAAGAATTAAAATTCAAGGAAAAGAATAATTCAGAATTCCTTTATTTAAATAAAAAAATCAAAGGATCTCCTAATAAAGAAAATTTAAAAAATATTTTATGTAATTCTCTTAGAAATATAAATAATAAAAAATTTATGAGATGGGGTGAAGGAAAATTCCCTTTTGTCAGGCCTATAAAAAATATTTATGCAAATTTCGATAACAGTTTTATCAAAATTAAGTTTGAGAATATAAAAAGCAAAAACCTTATTCTTGGTCATAGATTTTCCAAATTAGAAACAAATAAAATAAAATCTTATTCTGATTATTTAAAATTTTTAAAAAAAGGAAAAGTCATATTGTGTTTTAAAGAAAGAAAAGCGAAAATCATCTCTGAAATAAATAAAATAGAAAAAGAAAAAAAATTTTTTATTAACAAAGACCAAGATTTATTAGATCACGTTGCAAATCTTACAGAATTTCCAATGGTATTAATCGGTAAATACAATAAAGATTTCTTAAAAATTCCCAAAGAAGTAATTAATTCTGTTATGAAAAATCATCAAAAATATTTTTCAATATACAAAAACAATAACCATAAAGAACTTGTTGAAAGTTTTGCATTTGTTGCTGGCTCACCTTTTTTAAATGCTAAGACCGTAATTAATGGTAACGAAAAAGTATTAGCTGCTCGTCTTAGTGATGGAAAATTCTTTTATGAAGAAGATTCAAAATTAGGATTAAATAAAATTCGTGAAAAAATTGATACAATTACTTTCATAGATGGAGTTGGAACCTATGGAAATAAGGCAAAGAGGATTGTGGAAATTGCAAAAAAACTTAACATTCTTGGTAATTTTGATTTGGAAATTGAAAAAATTGAAGCATCAGGTGATTTATGCAAAGCTGACCTTGCTTCACAAATGGTATTTGAATTTCCAGAGCTCCAAGGGATAATTGGGGAATATTACTACAAAAACATAGACGCTGAAGTCAGTGAAGCACTGCGTCAGCATTATTTGCCAAAGGGAAGAAGTGATGAGTTGCCAAATACTATTTTATCAAAAATCATAAGCTTGTCAGACAGATTCGATAATCTAGCATCAGCTTTTTCTTTAAAGCTATATCCTACAGGTAGCTCAGATCCTTATGGACTTAGGAGGAGTTGTATAGGTATAATTAGAATAACCGAGAGTCTTGATATAAAAATAGATTTGAATGAAATCTTAGATAATTCATTTGCTCAAGTTGATTTGGGCGTAGAAAATAAAACTGATAAGGAATCGAAGCAAAAGGCAAAAAGTTTTATACTTGATAGAATTAAAAACTATTATGTTGAGAATGGCTTCAGTGTAAATATATTGAACTCAGTATTAAAAACAGATAAAGAGATAAATATTAAATCAATATTAAATAAGATTAATGCTATAAAAAATCTTAATGAAACACCTGAACTGGAAAAAGGTGTAGAAATATTTAAAAGATTAAAAAATATAACAAAAGATAATAATTCTGAAAATATTAATGAAACCCTTTTAGCCAATAATTATGAGCAAGATTTGTATACCGAAATAAAAAGAATTGAAAGATTTTACAATGAAAATTCAGACAACAGAGACTCTGAAATATGTTTATATGAAATTATAAAATCTTTTGATAAACTTGGTGATTTCTTTGAACATGTATTGGTAATGGATAAAAATGAAGAAATAAAAAATAACAGAATTAATTTGTTAACAAGATTCAAGAATTTAATTTCTGAATTTAGTAATCTTTCAGAACTTTAATAATTGGAGGGCATAATGGGAACTAGCAAAAAAAATAACAATTTTGTCTATTTTTTTGGAAACAAAAAGGCAGACGGAAAAGGTTCCATGAAAGAAATTCTTGGTGGTAAGGGTGCTGGTTTAGCTGAAATGACTGAAATTGGTATTAATGTTCCACCTGGCTTTACAATTTCAACAGAAGTATGTGGAATATTTTATGATAATAAAAAAAGTGTCCCCAAGGAAATTAATCAACAAATTGAAGAAAATGTAAAAAAACTTGAAAAAATGACAAAGAAGAATTTCGGAGATGCAAAAAATCCTTTACTTGTATCAGTTAGATCAGGAGCAATGTTTTCCATGCCTGGAATGATGGATACAATATTAAATTTAGGTTTAAATGACAAAACTGTTTTAGGAGTAATTGAAAAATCAAAAAATGCTAGATTTGGCTGGGATTCCTACAGAAGATTTATACAAATGTTTTCTGATGTTGTACTTAAAGTAGACAAAGAGCTTTTTGAAGATAAATTAGAAGATTTAAAAAGAAAAAAGAATGTTAAACATGATGTTGACTTGGATCATAATTCATTAAAATCTTTAGTTCAGGACTATAAAAAAATAGTTAAATCAAAAACTGGAAAAAACTTCCCTCAAAATCCAAAAGACCAGCTCTTCAGTGCAATCAATGCTGTTTTTCTTTCATGGAACAATGATCGTGCAATTTTTTATAGGAAACAATATGACATTCCTTCAGAAATAGGTACTGCTGTGAATGTTCAATCAATGGTATTTGGAAATATGGGTGATGACTGTGGAACTGGTGTTGGATTCACTAGAGATCCACTCTCAGGTGAAAAAGAATTATTTGCGGAATATCTTCTAAATGCACAAGGAGAAGATGTAGTAGCAGGGATTAGAACTCCTAAAAATATTAAGACTATGCAAAGAGAAATGAGAAAAGTTCATTCACAAATTGAGAACACTGCTAAAATTTTAGAAAGACATTTTAAAGATATGCAAGATTTTGAATTTACTATTGAGAGTGAAACATTGTTTTTATTACAAACTAGATCAGGTAAGAGATCGGGTATTGCTGCTGCGAAGATTGCATGTGATATGGTAAAAGAAACCTTAATTACAAAAGAAGAAGCAGTATTAAGAGTTGAGCCAGAACATCTAGAACAATTTCTTTTCCCTATATTTAATCCAGAAGATAAAAAGAAATTTGAAGAGCTAACAAAAGGATTGGCAGCATCACCAGGTGCAGCTTCAGGGAGAGTAGCATTAGATGCTCAAACTGCAGTGGAGTTAAGCAAAAAAGGTAAAAGGGTTATATTGGTAACTAAAGAGACAAGTCCCGATGATATTCATGGAATGGCAGCTGCTCATGGACTGCTTACTGCGAGAGGTGGAAGAACTAGTCATGCAGCAGTAGTGGGAAGACAAATGGGGAAAGTTTGTGTTGTTGGTGCAGAAGAGATTAAAGTTGACATGTCTAAAAGAGTTTTTAGTGTTGATAACAAAGTAATAAATGAAGGAGATTATATATCCATCGATGGTTTTGAAGGGAAAGTTTATGCTGGAGATATTCCAGTTGTTGCGTCTGAAGTTATACAAGTCATGCAAGGAAATATGAGGGAAATAGCATCAGAAAGATACCAAGTTTTTTCAACTATACTAAAATGGGCCGATAAATTTAGGACACTAAATATTAGGACTAATGCAGACATTCCTGCTGATGCTGAGACTGCAATTAAATTTGGTGCTGAGGGAATTGGTTTATGTAGAACCGAACATATGTTCTTTGCTGAAGATAGAATTAAAATTATGCAAGATATGATTTTGTCGAACAATCAAAAAGATAGGATTTTGCATTTGAACAAACTTCAAGAAATGCAAAAAGAAGATTTTATAGGATTGTTCACTGCAATGAATGGATATCCATGTACAATTAGACTCCTGGATCCACCTTTGCATGAATTCTTGCCCAATAGAGAAGACCTAATGTTGGCAATCAAGGAAATGGAGATAACTGGGAACAATCAACAATTATTAGATGAGAAAATCAAACTTTTAGAAAGGGTTGAAGAACTTCATGAGTTCAATCCCATGTTAGGACTTAGAGGTTGTAGATTGGGAATTACTATGCCAGAAATTACTAAAATGCAAGCTAATGCAATTTTTGAAGCTGCTATTGAAGTAGAAAAGAAAAAAATTAAAGTATTACCAGAAATAATGATTCCACTTGTAGGAATGGTTAGTGAATTTAAATATCAAAAGGACATAATAGATAATGTTGCTAAGAAAACTTTAGGAAAGAAAAAAATATCTTATATGGTGGGAACAATGATTGAGGTTCCGAGAGCCACAGCTGTAGCAGATCAGATCGCTAAAGAAGCAGAATTCTTCTCTTTTGGAACTAATGACTTAACACAAACTGTATTTGCATATTCACGAGATGATGCAGCAAAATTTATTAATACTTACATGGAAACACCAGTAACCATCGATGGAAAAACTGCAGAAATTCTTGAGAAAGATCCATTTGCAAGCATTGATAGAGATGGTGTCGGTGAATTCATGAAAATTGGTTTAAATAAAGGTAGATCTACAAGAGAAGATTTGAAAGTTGGAATTTGCGGAGAACATGGTGGAGATCCAAGTTCAATTGAGTTTTGTCATAATATCGGTTTAAATTATGTAAGCTGCTCTCCATTTAGAGTTCCAATAGCAAGATTGGCAGCAGCTAGAGTTGCTTTAACCAATAAATAATTAATTAGCGACCGATGAAACTCTGACTTCTCTCACAACAGTAATTTTTACATTTCCAGGATAAGAAACTTCTTCTTCAATCTTTTTTGCTATATCATGAGATAATATAGTTGCTTCATCATCATTAACCTTATCACTTTGAACCATAACTCTTACCTCTCTACCAGCCTGAATAGCAAAACACTTATCTACACCATTAAATGATTGAGCTATATCTTCTAGTTCTTTTACTCTTTTGATATATGATTCATAAGATTCTTTTCTCGCCCCAGGTCTAGCTGCGGATATTGCATCTGCTGATTGTACAAGAAGACAATAAAGACTATCGGGGTTATCAGTATGTGAAAGTTCAACTGCATCTATAACCTCTTTTGGCTCGTTATATTTTTTAACTAACTCAGCACCTAAATCATCATGGCTACCTTCCATGTCATGATCCACAGCCTTTCCAATGTCGTGGAGCAACCCTGCTCTCTTTGCAAGTTTAGGATCGAGTCCAACCTCAGCTGCTAAAACTCCACAAAGTTGAGCAACCTCTAATGAATGATCTAAAATATTTTGAGAATAAGATGTCCTATATTTCATCCTACCCACCAAAGTAACTAAATCTGGATGCATATTACTAAGTCCTAATTCAAGTATTGCATCATCACCTAACTTTCTAAGCTCTTTACCAAGTTGTGATTCTATCTCTTCAACTATTTCTTCGATCCTTCCTGGATGTACTCTTCCATCATCTAGAAGCTTCTTTATAGCCCTAGAGGCAATTTCTCTTCTTAGTGGATTATGAGAAGAAACAGTAACAACTCCTGGAGTATCATCAATAATTATATCAACACCAGTTTTAAGTTCTATTGTTCTAATATTTCTTCCCTCTTTACCTATAATCCTACCTTTCATATCATCACTGGGAAGATTAACAACTGATGCAGTTTTCTCTGAAGTATATGATGCTGCATATTTTTGAATTGCAAGTGCAATTATGTTTTTTGATTTTCTTTCAGCATCATCTTGCATATCTTTCTCTATTTCTTTTATCCTTCTTGCCGAAATAATTTTAGCTTCATTTTCTACTGTTTTAATTAATTCTTCTTTTGCATCATCCCTAGAAAGTCCAGCAATAGATTCAATTTTTGTTTTAGCATCCTCTAAAATTTCCTCTAATTCGGTTTCTCTTTCACGATATTTTTCCATCAATTCCTCACACGAACTTTCTCTCATCTCAACCTGTGCCTCTTTTCTTGTTATATCCTTGAGCGAAGAGTCTAACTCTTTTTCTTTTTTATTTACCTCTGCTGTCCTTGAATCAATATCCTTCTTCAAAGAATCTATTTCTTGCTTAACTTTTTTCATTTGATTTTCTTTATAATTTCTCGCCTTTTTTTCTGTGTCTTTAATAATTTTATTAGCTCTATTTTTTGCAGAAGAGATAATACTCTCAGATTGGCTTTCTTTATTTTTTATATCAGAAATTAATTTTTGTCTGGATAAAAACCAAAACAAACTAAACCCTGTAATTAAACACCCTAAATATATTCCTATTTCAATTAAGTTCATCACTTTCCTCCATGTTTTGTTTTTCAACCGAAATTACTTTCCCAATTTTAATATCATGAGCTTCGGCTGAAAAATCTCTTATTAACCTCTTAGGTCTTAGTATCGCTAGGGTTTTTTTGGAATCAATGTTTTTCATAGCTTTATCATAAAAACCCCCTCCATAACCTAACCTTTTATTATTTTCATCTATTGCTAGGCAAGGGATTAAAAACAAGTCAATGTAATCAATGTTAGCTTTTTTTGCACCTTTAGGCTCCCCAACTCCAAATTCACCTATTTTTAAATCATCTAAATCTTCTACCAAACCAAATTCTAGTAAATTCGAACTAACCAGTGGATAAAAAATCTCAATTTTCCTTTTTTTAAGATAATAAAAAATTTCTAGGGTATCGATTTCATGCCTAGTTGGAGAATAGATTGCCATCGACTTAAATTTAAGATCTTCAAGAAAATTAATGAAGTTGTTAATTATAATAGAATCAAAACTGCAACTTTCTGAAGAAGAACTTTCAGTTATCGTTCTTCTTACAGACTGTTTATTAAACTTTTGATAATATCGATTTAATTCTCTCAAAATTCTTATCCCTTTCCTTTCTTAAGGTAAGAACTTCAAAAACTGCATTAATTAGAAGAAGGTTAGATATTTCAAGTTTAGGAATAGAAGTATTTTCTAAATTGTGTCTTTCATAATTTTCATTAATATATTCTTCAATTTGGTCAATAACTTCCTGGTCACATTCCGTTTTTAATTTTAACTTTTTATTTATGTGATTTAATTTTATTTCTCTCACTAAACATCTAAATCTTTTATAACATTCTCTAATTCAACAAGAACATTCTTTAACTCATCTTTATAAAGTCTATTCTTATCTTCGAGGCTTTTAATTATTTCATTGTATTCTTTTACTTTTATTTCTAAAACCTCAATTTTGTTTTCAAGTTCGCCTTTTGTATTTATAATATCCTTAACTTTACTATCAAGGATATCAATATTATCCATATTAAGATTTTATCCAATAGTGTTGAGTTTGCAAGTTTTGCTATGATTGATGAAAAAATACTTAATGATCTAGAAAAGGCTCAAAATGAGCTGAATGATATAGATAAAGCTTTATCCTCTGGAAATATTGATTCTAATGAAATAAAGGAACTTTCAAAAAAAAGAAATACAATTTCAGATGTTGTTGGATACTTTATTAGATACAAAGAAATTCAGAAATCGATAAAAGATAACAAAGAGCTAATGAATGATGAAGATTTTAAAGAGCTTGCCCAAGAGGAAATCGATACTTTAAATGAAGAATTAATTACTGTAATTGATAAAATTAAGGAAGAAGCAAAACCAGTTGACCCTTTAGACTCTAAAGATGTCATACTAGAAATTAGAGCTGGTGCAGGTGGCGATGAAGCAGCCTTATTTGCCTCAGATTTATTAAGAATGTATATGCGATGTGCCGAAAGAAAAGGTTGGAAAACAGAAATTATTAACAAGAATGACATTGGTCTTGGTGGAATCAAAGAAGCCATAATTTCAATAACTGGGAAAAAAATTTATGGATATATGAAGTTTGAAAGTGGTGTCCATAGGGTGCAAAGAGTTCCAGAAACTGAGACAAGCGGTAGAGTTCATACTTCTACAGCAACAGTTGCAGTTTTACCAGAAGCTGATGAAGTTGAAATTGAGATAAGTGAAAAAGATTTAAGAATTGACACTTACCGAGCCTCTGGTGCAGGAGGGCAACATGTAAACAAAACTGATTCGGCTGTCAGAATTACACATATACCTTCTGGTATAGTAGTTCAAAACCAAGATGAAAAATCACAAAATAAAAATAAACAAAGAGCTATGAAAGTTTTAAGGGCAAAAATACTTAAAATTGAACAAGAAAAACAATTTGAGAATATGTCCCAAACAAGGAAAGCACTAGTAGGTGGTGGTGATAGAAGTGAAAAAATAAGAACCTACAACTTCCCTCAAGGAAGAATTAGTGACCATAGAATTAATTTAACATTACATAAAATAGACGAAATCTTAGACGGTAATTTAGATGATCTTAATATAGAACTATCAAAAAATTATTTAAAAGAAGCATCAGGGATAAATTAAAGAATGATTTTTATACCAATGATATTTCTTTTGTCTTTCATAACTAATGTTATATATGTAATTGCAGGTAATATTTCCTTTTCAAAAATATCAAGAATACTAATTCTAATTTCATTACTATTCCAAACTTTCCTTATACTTTCAGATAAAGTTAGTATTGATTCAAAAAACTTTGAAATAAACCTATTTGTCTCTTCCTGGATAGTTGGAATTGCAAGCACTATTCTATTAAGATTTTTTATAAAAAATTTATACACCCTTTTTATTTCCCCTGCTTGTTTTTTACTATCGATTCCATTAGTTTTTGCTCCTGAAACAAATGGCTCTTTCTTTTCAAATAAGATTCTTGCATTCCATGTTATGTCAAATTTTATTTCTCATACAATTATTTTAATATCTTCAATTGTTGCAATCCTTTATATATATCAACATACAAATATTAAAAACAAAATAATAAATAAAATCGACAGGCTTCCTAGTTTGTCCTCAATGGAGAAAATTATTTTTTTATTGATTTGTATAGCTTTCCCAATAATGACAATTGGGTTTGGTCTTGGCTTCATACTGTCAAAAGAGCAAATAGGTACTTATTGGTTTGGATCAGTGTCTGCTATCTCAATAATTTCATGGACTATTTTTTTCCTTATTATTCAAGTAAAAGCTTTTTTTAGTTTAAGTGGTTTGAAAATATCGTATTATTCACTGATTGGATTTATTTCAATAATACTTGGTTATATAGCGATGTATTCCTTAGAACTGCCATCGCATACTTTCATTTCTATGGGTAGCTAGTTTTTACACTAGCTACCCAAAAAAATTACAGCATATTGTGTCCGCCATTAATACTTAGATTAGTGCCAGTAATCCAAGAGCCAGCAGTTGAACATAAATAAAGAACTGCTAATGCGACTTCATCTGGATATCCAAATCTACCTAATGGAATTTCGGTCTTAATACCTGCTAGAAGATCAGCTGGAACTGTATGAAGCATATCTGTTTCAACAAATCCAGGTGAAACAGTATTTACTCTAATATTATCTTTTGCTAATTCTCTTGCTAAACTTCTTGTAAAACCATACATTCCACTTTTTGTTGCAGCATAATTTGATTGGCCAATGTTTCCTGTTTCTCCAATAATTGACGAAATTGAAACAATTGAACCAAATCCTGCATCCCTCATATGTGGAACACAAGCTTTGGACATATTAAATAATGCTCCCAAGTTAGTATCAATTACCTCTTGCCACTCTTCTTGTGACATTCTGCTGAAAGTAATATCTCTATTAATACCAGCATTGTTAACTAGAAAATCGATTTTCCCGTATTTTTTCACAGCTTCTTCACCAAGTGACTGACAAGCTTCAAAGTCTTTAACATCTGCTTGAACAACAATAGCTTCAGACCCTAAACCTTCAATTTCTTCAGCAGTAATTTCTGCAGCCTGTTTGTTGCTTACATAATTTAAAACTAATTTCGCACCTGCCTCAGCAAAAGCAAGAGCACATTGCTTACCAATACCACGAGAACTACCTGTTACTACAGCAACTCGATCCTTTACGTCATATAAATCTTCAATCATTTTAAATCCTCCCTAGATTGCTCTGTTTAATTCTATACAAAAAAAGATTAATAATCTACATTAAGATATTTACCAAGATTAAATTCATCAATATAATATAAATATTATGAAATTTGTTAAATCCCATGGACTAGGAAACGATTATATTGTTATCGATGGGAAAAAACTAAAAAAAAAATTATCTAAAAAAACTATTATAAACATATGTGATAGAAACTTTGGTATTGGTTCTGATGGAATTTTAATTCTGGAAAAATCAAAGAAAGCAGATTTCAAGTTAATAATTTATAATCCTGATGGAACACAAGCAGAAAAAAGTGGAAATGGTTTAAGAATTTTCTCGTCTTTTCTATTTAATCATGGATATACCAAAAAAAAGGTTTTTACAATTGAAACTAAAGGTGGAATTGTCACTAGTGAGTTTATAAAAAAAACAAAAAATATTTCTTATTTTAAAGTTGATATGGGAAAAGCTGAATTTAGATCAAAAGATATTCCGGTTAAAATTAAGGATATATTAGCAGTATCAAAAAAAATTAAAATTAAAAATAAAACTTTTGTTTTTACCTCAGTATCTGTAGGGAATCCACATTGTGTAATTTTTCTTAAACAAATATCTTCAAAAATAGCAAAAGAATATGGCCCATATATAGAAACAAATAAGATTTTTCCCAAACGAATAAATGTTCAGTTTGCTAAAATAATTAATCGTAACAAAGTCGAGGCAGAAATATGGGAAAGAGGTGCTGGATATACTTTAGCCTCTGGTAGTAGCTCATGTGCTATAGTTTCTGCTGGTTATAAACTTGGATTACTTGATTACGAAGTTGATGTAAAAATGCCTGGAGGAACTCTAAAAATTTCTATTGATAAAAATTACAATTTAAACATGGAAGGTCCTGTTGAAGAGATTTGTACAGGTAACTTGTCATTTAAATGAATAAGATATTAAATTCTAAATTTATATACTGTCCAAAAAATGGTTTGCTGGAAGATCATTCTATAATTATTAAAAAAAATAAAATTTTTAGCATATTGCCTAAAAAATTAAGTGCCAAAATAAAATATCCAAAAATAAGATTAGGTAATTCAATTATTATTCCAGGATTTGTTAATGCTCATATTCATTTAGAGCTAAATTGGGTTAACCAACTACTTCAGCCATTTAGTGATTTCCCATCATGGCTTAAACAAATTATAGAATTAAAAAAAAATAATAATCAAAAAAAAATGGTTAGGGAATCTGTAGCTGAATCAATTTTAGCATCAATAGATAGTGGTGTAACAACAGTTGGACAAATTAGCTCTTATGATGGGGAAGATATACAAGAAATCAAAAAATCAAGAATTCGTTGTGCTTATTTTTTTGAAATTGCTAATTCAAAATTGAAAATTGCATCATTAAAAAAAATAAGATCTAAGCATAAATCAGTTGAGAATAGCTTAATTAACTTTAGGCTCTTCCCACATTCTATATACTCTTTAGACACAGCAAGTTTAATTAAAATATTTAAGATTGCTGGTGATTTGAAAATTGGTCTTGGTATACATCTTTCTGAAAGCAATGATGAAGTAAAATTTATTAAAGGGTTAAAAAATAAATTTGATGACAAAATATTTCAACTACTAATCAATAAACCATTAGTTTCAAGGAATAAAAATTTTACACCTTTAAGTTATCTAAAAAAATTAAATTTACTCAATCATAATCCGACACTGATTCACATGAATAATATCTCTCCTAACGATAAATTAGTTATAGAAAAATACAATCTTCCTATAACTGTTTGTCCAAGAAGCAACCTTTTCTTAAATGAAAAGATGCCAGACATAAAATTTTTAATTAACCGTAACAATATTGGACTTGGAACTGATGGGCTTTCAAGCAATCACTCCTTGAACTTTTTAGATGAAATAAGATTTCTCTACTTGATTAGTAAAAAAATTTTAAAAAATAAAACTGCTGAAAGAATTATCGAAATTGCTACTTTAGGTGGTGCTAAGTGCCTCAACCTAGAAGAACAAATCGGCACAATAGAAAATGGAAAACTTGCAGATCTTATAGCATTTAAAGTAAAGTCTAAAGACCCTTTAAGTTCTATAATTAATGCATCCAATAAAGATATAAAATTAAAAATGATTAATGGAGAGGTTATTTAGTTTTTATAATGTCTAAATTAGGCATCTTACTAATTAAATTTTTCTTTAAAGCTTTTGTATAAAAAAACTCTAGTCCATATATTCCTCTAAAATTAATATCAACAGTATCAGAGTTTACATACATTAAGACAAATTCTTTGGCGATATCTCTTGAAACACCGCGGCCAAATTTCATTGAATAATCTAGTGCTAAATCAATATTTGATAATGCATAATTAATACTTGATTTAATAAGTTGAGATATTTCTTGCTGTTCTTGAATAGAGAAACTTCTTCTAACAACATTCAAACCTAATGGAATAGGATATTCACATTCATTAGCCCAAAGTTTTGGAATATCAATCAAAATTTTATATCCTAGCTCTTCATAAGTTATTTGTCCTTCGTGAATTATTAAGGCAGCATCAATATCATCATTATCTAATGCTGAAAAAAGTGAATCAAAATCATATTCAACAAATTCTGCATCATCACAATAGAGCTGTAACAGCAAAAAAGCTGAAGTTAATTTCCCAGGAATCCCAATTTTGATGTTTTTAGTTGATGATAAAAATTTTTTTGAAACAACTATGGGGCCATATCCATCACCCATGCTTGCTCCACAGTCCATAATTCGATAATCATCTTGTATGGTCAAGTAAGCGTGAGCAGAAACTGCAGTTGTATCTAATTGTTTTTCTATTGCCATATTATTCAAACTCTGAATATCTTTTATTACGTGTTCAAATTCAAAATTATCGGAACTAACAATGTTGTTCGTTATGGCATAAAACATAAATGCATCATCAGCATCAGGGCTATGACCTAATGTTACTAATTGCTTTTTATTCTTTTTCATTATATTTTGCCCTACCATTCATAATCCCATCATTGACTAGTGAAAAAAACAAATCTATTCCAGAAATATGATCTTTAGAAAATTTATAAACTATATTTTCTCTTAAGTATTCCTCAATATATTTTTGAGATACATAAATATCATTAATATTTTGAATATAATCAAGTATTTTATCCAAACTCTCAATTCCTCTCTTAAAAGAAAAATCCAAGACATCTATTAGATCCTGAGAAGGTGTTTCGACATAGTTAAATGATGCAAATGTAAAAGGATAACCTGTTTCATTGAACCAGATTTCTCCTAAGTCATAGATTTGCAAACCAGACATTCTTGATGTTGATATCTCGAGGCCAAGGTCCCCTATTACCACATATCCTGTATTTGGTTCAAAAATCATATTCCTAGTTGGCACATGTGTTTTCGATTCAAAACTAATCTTAAAAAATTTCTCTGCAATTACCCTCATCAATAGGTTGGAACTTTTAGACCTAGTATCGAAGAAGATTGTATTTATGTCCTTAAAATGGGACTTTGATACCAAAATTACACTCTTAACTTTTCCTTTAGAGCTGATGCAATATTTGTCTAACGAAAAAGCATTATTATTCGTGAAATGATTAGCAATCGGTAATAATGATATATTCGCTTTCTTTTGAATTAAGGATTCCATCAGATTGTTTGGATAAAAAAATTTTAAATTAATGTTTGAATCTATATTATTGATATAAAAAGTTAATGGATATGAATTAACAAATGGAACTGTTCCTATAATTTTCTTCATAATTAAATTTCAAAATCAATTATCGACCATTTTTTGGGTGAAAAGATGAATCTATGAATTTCCAATGCATACTCATCAGACATACCGGCAATAAAATCTCGACAATTGTCACTGTGGGATCTTGTTTTAGACTTATAAATCTCGTTCAACTTCTCAGGATTATTTAAAAAAAATAAATATAAATCCGATAATACTTTTTTAGCTTTATCAAAATTATTTCTTAATTTTTCATGATAGTAAACTTTCTCAAATAAAAACTCTCTCATCAGAAAAAGATTTTTTTCTAATAATTTTGAGATAGTAACCATTTTATAGTCTTTTCTTAGTGATTGCTGAATTGTATCCTCAACAACCTTGGATATTCTCATTGAATGTGTATCCCCAAAAAAACTTATCAGTTTTTTTGGTATATCTTTTTTTTTGATTAGTGAGGCACGTAAAGCATCATCTAAATCATGAGTAAAATATGCAAAAATATCTGATAATCTTACAATTTGGCCTTCTAAAGTTTTGATTTTAATCCTTGGATTAACTATTGGGCCTCTCCCTTTTGAGTGCTTAGAAATTCCATCTCTTACTTCAAATGTTAAATTTAAACCCTTACCATCTCTCTCAATCTCATCTACTATTCTTAAACTATGAATATAATGTTTAAACCCACCTTTATGAACCTCATTTAAGGCTTGTTCTCCTGCATGACCAAAAGGTGTATGTCCTAAATCATGACCCAAAGCAATCGCTTCAGTTAAATCTTCATTCAAAAAAAGTGCTTTAGATATAGTTCTAGCAATTTGAGAAACCTCTAAAACATGTGTAAGCCTTGTTCTAAAATGGTCGCCATAAGGAGCTAAAAAAACTTGGGTTTTATCCTTTAACCTTCTGAAAGATTTAGAATGTAAAATTCTATCCCTATCTCTTTGAAACTCGGTTCTTAAATCACATTTTTTTTCTTTTTTTTGACGTCCTTTTGACTCTGAACTGAAGGAAGCATGAATTGATAAAAGTTCTCTTTCTCTTTTCTCTAACTCTAACCTTATAGATTTCATTAAATCCTTACCTTAATATTTTTATTTCTTAGGAATTCCTTAACTTGGGTAACACTATATTGATTAAAATGAAAAATTGATGCACATAATGCAGCATCAGCTTTACCAATAAGAAAAGCATCTGAAATATGTTCAAGGTTTCCAGCACCACCAGAAGCTATTATTGGAATCTTAATCCACTCATTTATTCTTGCTAAAATTTCTAAATCATATCCTTTTTTTGTACCATCTTTATCCATTGATGTTAATAAAATTTCTCCAGCACCTAAGCTCTGCATTCTTCTAATCCAATCCTCAGCATCTAAGCCTGTTTTATTTCTTCCTCCATGAGTAAAAACTTCCCAAGATCCATCTTTAATTTTTTTTATATCAACAGCTACGACAATACATTGAGATCCAAATTTACTAGCTGCTTCTTTTACAAGATTAGGATTATTAACTGCGGCAGTATTAATCGAAACCTTGTCTGCACCTGCCATCAACAGAGATCTCACATTGTCTAAATTTCTAACCCCACCACCTACAGTTAATGGAACGAAGACTTCATCTGCAGCTTTTTCAATAGTATTTATCATAGTATCCCTATTTTCATTTGAAGCTGTTATGTCTAAAAATGTTATTTCATCAGCTCCCTCGTTGCTATACTTTTTTGAAACTTCAACTGGATCGCCAGCATCTATAAGATTCTCAAAGTTGACACCTTTCACAACTCTTCCTTGATCTATATCTAAGCAAGGTATAATTCTTTTAGCTAACATTTTGATAATCCGTAATGCATTTTTTTAAGTCTATCTTATTCTCATAAAGTGACTTACCAAGTATTGTCCCATATATTAATTTATTGTTTAAAGAATTAATCTGTTTTAAATCTGTATGGTCCTTTATTCCACCTGATACAATCATTGGTATTGAAGAACTTTCAAGATATTCAAGAACTAAATTTCTATTAAATCCTTCAAGTGTGCCATCTCTATCAACTGATGTTAAGATTATTAGTTCTATTCCTTTATTCTCAAATTTTTTAATAGCATCACTAAGTGTTAGATTAATTTTAGTATTCCATCCTTTTATTGCAACTTTGTTATCTTTAATATCTATCCCTACTGCAATTTTCCCTGGAAAAGCTTTACATGCTTCATTTAAAAAATCTTCATCGGTAAAAGCCGATGTTCCAATTATTACTCTTGAGGCGCCAATCTTAATGTATGATTCAACAGTTTTAGTATTTCTTATTCCACCACCTATTTGAACTTCGCAATTAACAGTGCTAGAAATTTCCTTAATCACTTCAAAGTTAATACTTTCTCCCTCAAGAGCTCCATCTAAGTCAACAAGATGAATAAGTTGAGCGCCACACTTTTCCCACTTTATTGCCATATCAACTGGATTCTCGGAATACACTTTTTGTTGCGAAAAATCACCTTTAAAAAGTCTTACACATTTCTTATCTTTTATGTCTATTGCCGGTATTAAAATCATAATTCTACATTTTACAAAAATAAATTAATAAATTAAATTAAAAGGCATGAAATATTGGCTTGTTAAATCTGAACCTTTTAAATATTCTTGGAACATGATGCTCAAAGATAAAATAACTTACTGGGATGGTGTTCGCAATTATCAAGCAAGAAATAATTTAAAAAATATGAAAAAAGGAGATTTAGTTTTTTTCTATCATAGTAATGAAGGAAAGGAGATTGTTGGGCTTACAAAGGTAGTAAAAGAATTTTATCAGGATCCAACCACTGATGATGATAAGTGGGTGGTTGTAGATCTAAAGGTCGAAAAAACCTTAAATAGGCCGATTTCACTCGCAGAAATAAAGAGCGAACCAAAACTTAAAGATATATCACTAATAAAACAATCAAGATTATCTGTAATGCCCTTAGATAAAATCCATTTTGACCATATAATTAAACTATCAGATGAAACATAATGAAAAGGATTTAATAGATGGAATAAATTCTGGAAGTAGAGTCTCTCTTTCAAGATTAATCAGTTTAGTTGAAAGTGATAAATCTGCGATTTTTAGAATATCCAATTTATTGAAAAAGAAAGCTAAATCAACCTATGTTGTTGGTATAACTGGTCCTCCTGGTGCAGGAAAAAGTACTTTAACAAATAGATTGATACAAAATTTTAGATCAAAAAAATTATCTGTAGGTGTTCTTGCAGTTGACCCAAGTAGTCCTTTCACAGGTGGAGCAGTTCTAGGCGATAGAATCCGAATGCAAGAGCATGCATTAGATGATCAAGTTTTTATCCGAAGCATTGGAAGTAGGGGTGACTTAGGCGGTTTATCAAATTCTACATCTGCAATAATCAAACTGTTTGATAGCTTTGGAATGGATATTGTAATTATTGAGACTGTTGGTGTTGGGCAAACCGAATTAGATATAATCAAGATATCAGATTGTGTACTTGTAACTTTAGTGCCAGAAGCTGGAGATGGGGTTCAAGCAATGAAAGCTGGATTAATGGAGATTGGAGATGTATTTATAGTAAATAAAGCTGATAGAGGTGGAGCCGATAAATTAGCAAGAGAAATTGACTATATGATTTCACTTAAACATACAAATAGTTCATGGAATACCAAGGTAATATTAGCTGAGGCTGAAAACAATGTTGGGATTGATGAAATTGTTGAGCAAATAGAATCATTCAAGTCCTATGAAGAACAAAATAAATTATTAGAAGCTAAGAGAAATAAACGAAAGATTACAGAGATTGAGTCATTGCTATTACAGAAAGTTAAACTTGAAGTGGAACAACTAAAAAAAAGGGAAGAAATTATAAATATCATTTCGGATGCATCATCAGGCAAAATTAAAACTGAAGAAGCAGTAAATTTGATTTTTAAATTTTTCAAAAATGGATCCTGACTTGAGAAAAATTTTAATAAACAAAATTTTAGATCAAATAAAAATTGCAATAATTGATAACAACAGGCTCTCACATTTTTTTCTTGAATATGAGAATGTTCAATCAACAATTAGAGGGAACATCTATAAAGCAAAAATTAATCCAAAAGCTAAGGGCATGGAGGCTTCATTCGTAGATGTAGGAATTGGTCGATCAGCTTTCTTATCGCAGTTTAACCCTCTAAAAGAAGTTGTTGGCGATGAGGGTAAAGACCAAAGTAGAATCACATCTGGAAATTTTGTTCTTGTACAAGGAGTAAGTGATTATGATCCCAGAAAAGCCCCAAAAGTCTCTGATTTTATTGCATTGCCATCCAAATATTGTGTAATTGTAAAAAAACCCAAATTTTTTGGAATATCAAAGAAAATTAGTGATAAAAAAAGAAAAAGGTTTTCATCACTAAAGAAACTTGCAACCAAAGATTGTGGAATAATACTAAGAACTTCATCCGAAAATGAAACTATTGCTGAAATTAAAAAAGATATTTCTATAACTAAAAGGAAATGGAAAAAAATCATTAAAGATTTTAAAGAAAATGAACAACCTGGAATAATTCATCAAGAAAATAATATTGTAGATAATCTTTTAAGAGAATTTTTAATTAATGATGAAAATATAATTCAAACTGACTCAAGGGCCATATATAATAGGCTAAAAAAAGATTTAGATAAAAAAACTGATATCAAACTAGTGAATAAAAAGAAAAATATTTTTTCAGAAAATAACTTATCACAAGAAATAGATAAAATTTTCTTTAAAAAAATAAAGTTAAAAAATGGCTCCTTCCTTCTAATAGAAGAAAAAGAGGGATTAACAGTAATTGATATTAATTCAGGTAATAGCCTAAACAATAGAAGAGAAACAATTTTCAATGTTAACAAACAAGCTGCAATTGAAATATGTAGACAAATAATTCTCAGGAATCTTCATGGGTTAATACTCATCGATTTTATTGATCTTAAAAAACCGAAGGAGAAAAAGGACATATTAAATACTATGATTAGTAATTTAAAAAAAGATAAAGCGAAACACACAATATTGCCGATGTCTAAATTTGGAATTATAGAAATGACGAGGCAAAAAAGAGGTTCTCGAATTTCAACTACATTAAGCGAGGATTGTGAAATCTGTCATGGCTATGGTGTAATGCCAAGAAAAGAAATTAAATGCTATGAAATTATTTCAAACATTATTAATCATACAAAAAAAACTAAAAAGAAAAAAATTAACATAAAAATAGGAAATAGATTATTTTCGCTTTTAGATGAAATAATCAAAAAAAATTCTTCATCTCCATCTTTAAAAGGTTTAGATATCAAGCTTATCAATGAAGAAATAAAAAGAGACTTTGAAATAATTTGATGAATTAAAAATTCTTATATAATATTATTCCGCTATGAATATATTAAAAGTTGGAAACTTATACCATATAGGTATTGCTGTTAGGGATGCAGAAAAGACTGCAAAACTTTACATTGATACACTTGGATTGAAGATTGAGCATGATGAAGTAGTTATGGATCAAGGAGTGAGAGCTATAATGATGGTGCCAGAAAATGGGAATTCAAGTGCTATTGAATTATTGGAACCAGTTATAGAAGATTCACCTATATCTAAATTTATGGATAAAAAAGGTGAAGGGATGCATCATATTTGCTATTTAGTTGATGACATAAACATAGGGATTAACCATCTTAAAGAAATGGGTATTGAAATGATTGATAATGAACCCAGAGAAGGCTTAAACAATACACTTGTGGCATTTGCTCATCCAAAAAGCATGAACAGTGTGTTAATTGAACTAGCTCAAAAGATTTAAGATTTATCAGTTTCTTTTGGACTATCTTTTTCAGAATCATCATCTTTGACAGCTTTTTTGAATCCTGAGATTCCTTTACCTAAAGCTGAACCAATATCCCCAAGCTTACTTGGGCCAAATATTAAAAGAACAATGATTAATATAATTATTAATTCTTGTGCACCTAAACCAAACATAAAAACCTCATAATTTAAAGCTAACTCATTGATAGTGCAGTGTCAATTACACCTTTTATAAAGATATATATCTAATATACTTAAAAAGTGAAAGTATTAATTTATACTCATGAATATCCACCTTTCCAGGGGGGGATAGCAACCTCTTCAGAGAAAATTGCAACTATTTTTGCATCTGAACATTCAACATATGTCTGTTGTCCTAAATATGGTTTAAAGGATGATTATGAAAGCAAAGGAAATCTTCAAATACATAGAATTGATTTTATAGGTGGGGAAAATTTTAAAAAAATTCCTTTTATGCAATTTATTAAGGGCTACGGTTTTCTAAAAGAAAAAATAAAAGATATAAAACCTGATTTAATTTTTTATTTAGGTGAAGAAGCAGAGATAGTTGGTGGAATTTTAAACAATCGAGAAATTGATCAAATAGTCAGAATAGCTGGATCAGGTATTAAATCTATCCTTGAAAGTAGGAAACCAAGCAACTTAATAAAAAAATATTTAATGTTAAGGCTTTACAGAAATTCTAAAAAAATTATTGCGGTAAGTAAAAACACCCAAAAATTGATGAATAACAATCCTTTCTTTGAAGATAAGCAAAAGATTAGACTTATTTACAATGGATTTGATGAGGACTTTGCTAATAAGCCTAAAGAGATTTCTCTTAGAAAAGAGCTTGGATATAGTGAAAATGATTTTATTTTACTAACTGTCTCTAGAGTCCTACCCAGAAAGGGTCAAGATTATGTAATAAAAGCTATCTCAGAGCTAGGGATAAATAAAATCAAATATATTTGTGTTGGTGGGGGTAAATATCTCGAAAAATTTAAATCAATGTCAAGAGATCTTGACATTGAATCTAATATATTATTTGCCGGCCCAAAAGATAAAGATGAAGTCCATAGATACTATGATATATGCGATGTTTTCATATTATGTAATAGAACTTGGAACTCCAAAATTGAAGGTTTACCAAATGTTGTAATAGAAGCAATGGCTAGAAAGAAACCAGTAATAGGATCAAGAAATAGTGGAACTGAAGAGCTTATCGTTGAAAGCAATACAGGATTTAAAGTTAATGGAGAAGAAATAGATGACATTAAGAAAAAGATACTATTAGCATATGAAAGTAAAGCTGAACTAAAAAATCTTGGATTAAATGCTTATAATATGCTTGAAAAAGAATTTTCTTATAAAAATATGGCTAAGAGATATATGGAAATATTAAATGAAAATTAAAATTTGTGGAATTACAAATGAAGAAGATGCACTTATTTGTGAAAAGCTTGGTGTTGATTACCTTGGCTTTATCTTTTACCCAGAAAGTAAAAGATTCATCAATTATCAAAAAGTAAAAAAAATAATTCAAAAGTTAAACGTGAATATAAATAAAGTGGGTGTCTTCGTTGATACTAAGGTAGAGGAAATTAATGATATAGCTAAAGAAATAGGCTTAACCCATGTTCAACTTCATGGAAATGAACATCCTGATGAAATTAAAGAAATAGACTTTCCTGTTATAAAAGCTATTTCTGGCAATAATGAAAATATAGAACAAGAAATTGAAAATTTTGCTAATGCAGATCTAATATTGCTTGATTCAATAACTACATATGAAAAAGGTGGGACAGGAAAAACTTTTAATTGGTTAAATATAAAAAATATAAAAAACAAATCTAGAATTGTCTTATCTGGTGGCTTAAACGAAGGGAACATAGTGAAAGCTATTAATGAAACAAATATAGAATTTTTTGATATTTGTTCTGGAGTTGAAGAAAGGCCTGGGTTAAAAAATATAAAAAAGTTAGAAACTATTGTAGAATTAATTCGTAATGAAAAACAATAAAGTTAATTTCTTATCACTACCTGACTCTAATGGTAGATTTGGTGATTATGGCGGCAAGTTTGTATCAGAAACACTAATGCCTGCACTAGATGAATTAGAAAAAAATTATAGGAAAATTAAGAATAATAATAAATTCAAAAAAGATGTTTCAAAATTACTAAAAGATTTTGTTGGTAGACCAACGCCTTTGTATTTAGCTGAGAGGACTACAGAATCTCTTGGTGGTGCAAAGATTTATCTTAAAAGAGAAGATCTTGCCCATACAGGTGCCCACAAAATAAACAATACAATTGGTCAAGCAATACTTGCAAAACTAATGGGTAAAAAAAGGATAATTGCTGAAACAGGTGCTGGCCAACATGGGGTAGCAACTGCCACAGTTTGTGCACTTCTTGGTTTAGATTGTGAGATATATATGGGAGCAACAGATACAGTTAGGCAATCAGTTAATGTTCAAAGAATGGAATTGCTTGGTGCAAAAGTTATCCCTGTAACATCAGGTTCTCAGACCCTAAAAGATGCCTTGAATGAAGCTTTAAGGGATTGGGTTACGAATGTAAGAGATACTTTTTATATTATCGGAAGTGTCGCTGGTCCTCACCCTTATCCAATGATTGTTAGAGATTTTCAATCTATTATTGGAAAAGAATGTAGAAATCAAATTCTAAAATTAGAAGGCAAACTTCCTGATTTATTAATAGCATGTGTGGGTGGAGGTTCTAATGCAATTGGACTTTTTCATCCTTTCTTGAAAGATAAATCAGTGAAAATGGTTGGTGTTGAAGCTGGGGGTAGCGGAATCAGATCAGGACAACACTCGGCTACTATTGTCGCTGGATCAGTTGGAGTTTTACACGGCAGTAAAACATACATCCTGCAAGACAAGCAGGGCCAGGTTATAGAAACTCACTCTGTATCCGCAGGTTTAGATTATCCAGGAGTTGGGCCTGAGCATTCATATTTAAATGATATTAAAAGAGTTGAATACAAATCGGTTAAAGATTTTGAAGCTGTAAAAGCATTGCAATATTTCTCTGAAAAAGAAGGAATCATTGCTGCTTTAGAAACTTCACATGCACTTTTTTATGCAATGAAAGTAGCAAAAACAATGAAAAAGAACCAATCTATTATCGTTAATTTGTCTGGTAGAGGAGATAAAGACCTCGAGTCAGTCAATGCCTTTATCAAAAAAAACAGGTCAAACTAAAATGAAACTAATTGATAAAATAAAATCTAATAATAAATCTGGAAAAATTTCATTTGTTTCTTATATAACTGCGGGTGACCCTGATATTAAAACAAGTTTAAATATAATGAAAAATTTAGCTGAAAATGGTACCGACATAATTGAACTTGGTGTTCCTTTTTCAGATCCGATATCTGATGGCCCTACTATACAAAAAGCCACTGAAAGGGCTTTGAGTAACAAAGTTGATATGAAAAAAGTATTAGATTTAGTTAAGAAATTTAGAAAAAATTACTCTACACCAATAGTCATTTTTGGATATTATAATCCTTTCCTAAAATATGGGTTAAATAAAATTATGAAAGATATTAAGGCCGCTGGGGCAAATGGGGTATTAGTAGTCGATCTTCCCCCAGAAGAAGCAGAAGAAATACAATATGCTGTTAATAGGCAGAATTTAGAGCTTGTTTATCTTGTAGCTCCAACTAGCACAAATAAAAGAATTCAGACAATAGCTAAACTTTCTAATTCATTTATTTACTTAGTATCAGTAACCGGTGTTACTGGAACAAGAACCTCACTAGATTCAAATTTAGTTCCATTTATAAAAAGATTAAAAAAGCAGACCAAAAAGCCTATCTGTGTTGGCTTTGGCATTTCTACACCAAAGCATGTAAGAGAGTTAAAGAAAAATGTTGATGGAATTGTGATTGGTAGTGCAATTATTAAGATAATTGAAGAAAATCTTAAGAATAAGAAGGAAATAATCAAAAAGGTATCTAATTTTTCCAAAAAAATATCTGAAGCCACTAAAATTTAAGGTCTTTAATCTTTTTTATCTATATGGCAGAATATAATATTCGATTTAAACATTTGTGAGCTTATCACATAAAAAATATAGGAGTGATATTTATGGAATTACTATTTAAAACACGATCCACAGAATATACTGGACCTGGTGGCTTGCCAAATGGCAGCCTAGATAATACAGGCGAATGGAAGCCCATGACTAAATATTTAGAAGCAGGTGCTGAAAATTATCCTGACAAAGCCATGTTCAAAATTGCTGATGGAGACGGAAAAGTTGTTGAAACTTATACTTATAAGGAAACAAACGATAAAGCTAACCAAGTTGCTAACGGCTTAATTTCAAAAGTTGGTGTAAAGAAAGGTGATAAGGTTGGAATGTACATGTTAAATTGTGCTGAATTTGTTCTTTCTATTCTTGCAATTCATAAAACTGGAGGAATTCAAGTCCCAATAAATAAAGATGAAAAAGGTGAAAGACTTGCTTACATTATTAACTATTCAGACCAAGTCGCACTTGTTGTTGACCCATCTGGACTTTCACTTATTGAAGACATTGCTGATAAGCTAGAAAATCTAAAAATTATTTATGTAACAGGTGATGCTGCAAATGTTCCTGAAAAAATTGGAAGCATTCCTGCTGAACCCTTCAATGCATTACAGGAATTTCCTACAGATAATCCCAATGTAGATGTCCAAATAAGCGATAAAGAAAGATGTATGTTCACATCTGGTACAACTGGCATGCCAAAAGGTGTAGTAAGAGAACATGGTGGAGTTGTTCTAACAGTTAGAGCATATATGCAACAACAAGGTGTAAGAAGTGATGATACACTTATGAGTGTACTTTCACTTGGACACGCTAATGCTCAAGCATTATGTTTGTTCTGTGCAATTGGTGCTGGTGCAACTGCAGTTTTCTTCCCTAAATTTTCGGCATCGAATTTCTTCAAATGGGCACATGATTGCGGTGCAACATGTGTAAATATGTTAGGAGCTGTTGCAGAATACTTATATGCCTCAAAACCTAGTGAATATGACCAAAAACATAATATTAGGATTATGCTAGGATCTCCTGCTCCTAGAAATTTAGAAGAATTTCAAAAAAGATTTAATGTAAGGGTTATTGATGGTTATGGTTCAACTGAGATGGGAATGGTCCTTTGGAAAAATCCTGAAGATGTAAGACCAGGCTCATGTGGATATCCTACAGAAGGTTTTTATGTAGAATTAAGAAATCCTGAAAATATTCAAGAGGTTATAAGGCCTCATTGGGATCCATATGTTGATTCAACACCACCTGATTCTGCTAAAGGAATTCTTTATATAAGACCATTGGTTCCAAACACGACCTTAAATGAATATTTCAAAGATGATAGAAGAACTAGAGAAGCTTTTGATGATGATGGATTCTTTAATTCCGATGATGTTATGGCATGTGGTACTGATGGTAGATATTATTTCATTGGAAGACATACAAGACTTAGAGTATCAGGAGAAAATGTTGATCCAGTAGCTGTTGCTGATTTAGCACTTATGCATCCAGCAGTTCAAGATGCTATAGCAGTAGGATTAAGACTGCCTGATGTTTCTGATGATGAGCTGAAGCTTAATATTATCTTGAAAGATGGTGAAAAATTTGATGAAGCCGAATTCTGTACTTGGATGGCTGAGCAATGTATCATCGCCATGGTACCAAGATTTATAGAAGTTCTTGATGGTTGGCCAATGACTGCAACTCAAAAAGTTAAAGTGGCCGAATTAAAAGAAATTACTGATAAAACATGGGATAGAGCAAAAGCTGGCCTTAAATTTAGTGCTAGAAAATAATTTATGGAGCTTTTTTTCCGACCTACTGAAAATAAATATGAGGGAGAAGGAATTCTCCCTCATGGAACTTTCAACAACACTAATGACTGGAATCCTTTAATTAAATATTTAGAGAAAGGTGCTATAGAGTTTCCCGATAAAACAATGTTTAAAATGGGAGATGGCAATGGCAAGATTATCGAAGAATTTACATACAAAGAAACCAATCAAAAATCCAATCAAATCGCTAATTACCTCATTGAAAACTGTTCTATTAATAGTGAAGACAAAATAGGAATTTTCATGCTTAATTCCTCAGAGTTTGTTTTTTCAATACTTGCAACTCATAAAACTGGGGCCATTCAAGTTCCTGTTAACAAAGATGAAAAAGGCGAACGACTTTTATATGTGATTAATTATTCTGAGATGAAAGTTTTAATTATAGATAAAAGTGCGATTGATTTAATTGAACCTATCGCTGATAAATTTGAAAATTTGGAAAGAATTTTTATTTCTGGAAGTGAGGGGAATATTCCAAGTAATTTAGGAAATATTGGCTGTGAAGAATTTGAATCATTTAACAAAGGCAGCATTGATAATCCAAATATTGAATTAACTATAGCCGATAAAGAAAGATGTATGTTTACATCTGGTACAACTGGTATGCCAAAAGGTGTAGTAAGAGAGCATGGTGGTGTACTTATGACAGTTAGAAGCTATATCCAACATCAAGGTATTAGAAGTGACGATACTTTGATGAGCGTCCTGTCCCTAGGCCATGCAAATGCTCAGGCAATGTGTTTATTTGCAGCTATAGGTGCAGGTTGTACTGCAGTCTTTTTTCCCAAATTTTCTGCTTCTAATTTTTGGAAATGGGCGCATGACTGTGGTGCTACTGTAACCAATTTCCTTGGAGCAGTCGCGGAATACTTATGGTCGGCAAAGCCAAGTGATTATGATCAGAAACATAATGTTAGAATTGTATTAGCAGGCCCTGCCCCCAGAAATTTAATAGAATTTGAAAAAAGATTCAATCTTAAAATAGTCGAAGGATATGGATCTACTGAAATGGGCATGCCTCTATGGAAAAGCCCTGAAGATGGCAGAGTTGGTTCATGCGGATACCCTGTTGAGGGGTATTATCTAGAAATCCGAAATCCTGAAAACATTGAAGAAGTAATCAAACCTCATTGGGATCCTAGCTTAGAAGAAAAACCCCCCGAATCTGCGAAAGGATTATTATTTATAAGACCAAATGTACCAAATACAACTTTAAATGAATATTTTAAGGATGAGAGAAGAACTAGGGAAGCTTTTGATGATGATGGTTTTTTTAATTCTGATGATTTATTTGCTGCAGGAACAGACGGAAGATATTACTTTATTGGTAGATATTCCAGATTGAGAGTTTCTGGAGAAAATGTTGATCCCATAGCTGTTGCTGACTTAGCTCTAATGCACCCTGCAATTCAAGATGCAATTGCAGTAGGCTTAAGACTTCCAGACATTTCTGATGATGAACTTAAATTAAATATAATAATAAAAGATAGTGAAAAATTTGATGAAGCTGAATTCTGTACTTGGATGGCTGAGCAATGTATAGTTGCAATGGTTCCAAGGTTCATTGAGATTTTTGATGGAGGATTCCCTATGACTGCCTCTCAGAAAGTTAAAGTCGCTGATTTAAAAGAAATAACAGATAGAACATGGGATAGAGCCAAATCAGGGTTAAAATTTAGCTCTAGAAAGTAACTTCTAATTCCTTACATTTATAATCAAAGAAATCTTAAAAATGCTTCAATTTATATCAAACCTAAGAATAAAAATAATTACTTTATTTCTAATTCTAAATCTTGTTGGATTTTCTTACCCCTGCTACTCTGAGCAATTATTAAATCAAGATATTGATATATCATCAGGATCTACTGTTTCACACTCTACACAAGTAATACAGCAACTAACAGGTGGTCCTTATACAATAAATAATGAGGGAACAATTGAGGCATCAAATATTACTTCGCATGCTGAAGCAATTCTATTTATACATTGTAGATATACAGATTGCACTTGGCACATTAATTGCCGTAATTCAGTAAAGATAATGCTTTTTAACGCATTTCTTTAATATGTGTCATAATATATTCAATGACATAATTTATCCTGTGGGAGGGATTCAAAATGAAAATGATTCAGGCTATTATTAAGCCCTTCAAACTAGACGATGTGAAAGAGGCTTTAAAGTCAGTAGGTGTTACAGGTATGACAGTATCTGAAGTTAAAGGTTTTGGTAGGCAAAAAGGGCATACCGAAGTCTACAGAGGTGCAGAATATGAGATTGAGTTTATTCCTAAAATTCAATTAGATATCGCTGTATCTGATGATAAAGTTGATGATGTAGTCAAAGCAATACAATCTTCAGCTAATACTAATAAAATAGGTGATGGTAAGATTTTTGTTTTTTCAGTTGAACAAGCTATAAGAATTAGGACTGGTGAAACTGGAGATTCTGCAGTTTAATTTTCTGCAGAAAAAAGGAGGAATAATATGGGTAAAACAGCTAATGATGTACTTAAATTAATTAAGTCAAAAAAAATTGAATTTGTTGATCTAAGGTTCTGTGATATTTTGGGCCAATGGCAACATACAAGTTTTCCTGCATCTGAAATAGATGCTGGTACTTTCAAAGATGGAATGGGTTTTGATGGATCTAGTATTAGAGGATGGCAAGCTATTAATAATAGCGATATGATAATCCTCCCAGATCCTTCAACTGCGGTAATTGATCCTTTTATGGCTCACCCTACCCTGGCAATGATTTGTGACGTTGCTGACCCACTTACTAAGAAAAGGTATGATCTTGATCCAAGATATGTTGCAACTAAGGCTGAACAACATTTGGCTAAAACAAAAATAGGAGATACTTGTTTTTTTGGTCCTGAATTAGAATTTTTTGTGTTTGATGATGTTAGGTATCAATCAACACCCAATTCATCTTTTTATCAAGTTGATTCAGAAGAAGCTGAGTGGAATTCTGGTGAAGATGAAGTTCCTAATACAGGACATAAAATTAGATACAAAGAAGGTTATTTTCCACTTTCACCACTTGATACATACCAGGATATCAGATCTGATATGGTAAAAGTCATGCAGGAGTGTGGTCTTCATGTAGAGTGTCATCATCATGAAGTTGGTGGACCCGGTCAATCAGAGATTGATTTAAGATTTGCTCCATTAAAACAAATGGCTGATCATACACTTTGGTATAAATACATTGTCAAAAATGTTGCCAAAAATCATGGTAAATCTGCAACATTTATGCCTAAACCCGTATATGCAGATAATGGCTCTGGTATGCATGTTCATCAATCTATATGGAAAGGTTCAAAACCTCTTTTTGCTGGGAACAAATATGCCGGATTAAGTGATATGGCATTGCATTACATTGGCGGAGTTTTAAAACATGCAAGGGCAATATGTGCATTTACGAACTCAACAATAAATTCTTATAAAAGATTAGTGCCTGGATATGAAGCACCGATAGTTCTTGCTCATTCAGCAAGAAACAGAAGTGCGGCAATTAGAATTCCTATGTATTCACAAAGTCCAAAAGCTAAAAGGATAGAAACAAGATTCCCTGATCCTGCTGGTAACTGTTATTTAATATTCTCTGCATTACTAATGGCTGGACTAGATGGTATTAAAAATAAAATCAAACCAACTAAGGAATTAGAACAAGATATTTATGAATTATCTGAAAAAGAACTATCTAAATATCCATCAGTTCCGGCATCTTTGGCTGAGTCACTTGCTGAACTTCAAAAAGATCACAAATTCCTTCTTGAAGGTGATGTGTTTACTAAAGAATTTATTGAAGGATATATAAACTACAAAATGGATAACGAAGTTACTCCTTGGAGAACAAGACCAAATCCAATGGAATTCGTTATGTATTACAGCGTTTAAAACAATCTATAAAATATGGGTGAGTTTTACCAGACTCACCCATCTATCTATAACTAAAGACATTATTTTTTTTACACAATTTAGTGAGTTTGCAATCTGAACAGAAGGGAGAAACGGGTCTACAAATTTTCTGACCATAAAAGACCAATAAAGAATTTATCCTTTTCCATAATTTTAATGGTAGCTTGTCTCTCAACTTAATCTCAGTTTCATCAGGATTTTTAGTCTTAACATATCCAAGTCTATTAAATATTCTGTGAACATGTATATCAACACATATTGCAGGCTTGTCAAAGCCTAATGTTAAAACTAAGTTAGCCGTCTTCCTTCCAACTCCTTTGAATTTGACTAACTCTTCAATAGAATCAGGAACTTCGCCAGCATATTCTTTTACAATTTTCTTTGATATTTCTCGAATTGTTTTTGCCTTATTTCTGAAAAAACCACATGGGTAAATTGCCTTCTCAATTTTTTTTATAGTCATCTTTGACATAGATGAGGGTGTATCGGCTAATTCAAATAATGCCTTGGAAGACAGTGCTGTAACTTCATCCTTAGTCCTCAAACTAATTATCGTAGATATTAAAACTTTGAAAGGATTTCGAGATTTATTTATATCTATAAAGCTTTCAACTGCAGTTGGCTCAGATACTTTTCGTTCTTTTTCCATTATTTTAACAATTTTTTCAATATCCATTTATTTATATTAACAAAATAGTTGAGTTTTTTAATAGAATAAATCAGCTAACCTTTAAGTGTGGATATAAATCAATTAGATACAAAGAATCTACCCCTAGAGCCTGGTGTATATATTTTTAAGAGTGCTAATGATGAAAGTCTCTATATAGGAAAAGCAAAAAATCTTAGGAGTAGAGTTAAATCATATTTCTCGAAATCAAAAGACAAAAGGCTTAATGTGAGCTTTCTAATGTTAGAGGCAGTTGACCTAGACTTTATAACAACACGAAATGAGGAAGAAGCTTTATTACTCGAAAATAAATTAATAAAACTAAGGCAGCCAAAATATAATGTCCTCTTAAAGGATGATAAAAATTATTCATCAATTAGAGTTGAGTTAAATGAAGAGTATCCAAGAATCTCAATTGTACGAAAGTGTTCAGATAAAGATTCAATTTACTTAGGACCTTTCAAATCATCTGATAGTGTAAGGAAAACAAAAAGGTTCTTTCAAAAAACTTTTGGCTTAAGAGATTGCTCTAACAATAAATTTAATATGCATAGATCCAGAGCTTGTCTTTATAAAGATATAGGCATGTGCCTTGGGCCTTGTGATGATAATGGAGTTGAACAAAAATATAATGAAAATGTTGAAAAAATAAATAATATTTTTAAAGGTAAAATTGGTGAATTAAAAAAGAATATTGAAAAAAAGATGAATGAGCTTGCAGAAAAAGAAATGTTCGAGCAAGCATCTTTCTTAAGGGATGAATTAGAAATCTTCAATAATAATAACTATTTTGATGCAGTAAGTGCAGAAAATCTAAAAAATACAGATATCATTGGTATCCATACAGCTAGTAATTTAATTCAAATAGCAATATTGTTCTTTCGTGGTGGTTTCATTATAGATAAAGCTGATCTTTTTTTTCACTCAAAAACTAAAAACATTAAATTAGAAAGCTATGAGATAATTAAACAATTTTATTCATTGAAGTCATCAGTACCAAAAAAAATCTTTTTACCTAAAGATTTCGATTTCCAAAAAGAACTTTCGTCAGACCTAAGAAGTCTAGGTATTAAAGAATTGAAGATTGAATTAATTCAAAAAGGAAAAAAATTAAAACTTATAGAGTTAGCAGAAAAAAATGCTAAAATGCAATTTGAAGCAAATTTTGATGAAGATCAGCAATTAGATAAAAATCTAAAAAATTTAAAAAAAGTTTTGAGCCTAAAACAGCTTCCGCTCCGAATAGAATGCTTCGATATTTCAAATACTCAGGGTACAAATGCTGTCGCTTCTATGGTTACTTTCAAGAATTGTAAGCCTGATAAAGCATCTTATAGAAAATTTAATATTAAAACAAATGGTCCTGATGACTATGGAATGATGAAGGAAGCAATTAGCAGAAGAATTAACAGGATTGGTCAAAATGGATGGGAAAGACCTGATCTTATACTTTTGGATGGTGGCAAAGGGCATTTGAATAAAATTAAAAAATTGATACCAGAAAATATTGGATTAGCATCAATTGCGAAACCAACCAGAAATGAGAAAATTGATAAAATTTATCTACCAGATGTCAAATCTGCTATTAATTTCGATAAATTAAGTGATGAACTAAATATTTTAATAAATTTAAGAAATGAAGCACATAGATTTGCAATTAATTTTCACAAATCAAAAAGAGGGAAAGAAATGATTAACTCTTCAATATTTACATCTCTTAAAATTAATAAACAAACTATTAATAAATTAATAAGAAAGTTTAGAGATATTAATGGTATAGCATCAGCAACAGATGCTGAACTGAATGAGCTCGGAATAAATAAGAATATAATTCAAAAAATTCTTCTTAACTTAAGAAAAAATCAATAATCGCCATTGCAGAATAAAGTTTATTTTCTGCTTGTTGATATACGATAGATTTATCAGAATTAATAACATCTAAAGTTACTTCCTCACCAATATGTGCCGGAAGACAATGCATAAATACTGATTTATTACTAGTTTTTTGCATAAGGGTTTTAGTTACTTGATATTTTTTGAAATCCTTCAACCTAATAGCATTTTCTTTTTCCATGCCCATACTTGTCCAAACATCAGTATAAATTACATCAGCATTATGAAATGCTTTATTAGTATCCGTTGTTAAGGATAATCCAATTTCTTCATTTATTATGTTTGCTATGGGCTTACTGTATTTTTTAGGGCAGCAAAAAGTAAAATTTAAATTTAATATTTTAGCTATCTTTGCAAAAGATATAGCTATATTATTTGCATCGCCAATATAGCAGATATTAATTTTTCTAATATTTTTTTTATTAAAGACCTCTTTAATAGTAAAAATATCAGAAATTATTTGAGTTGGATGCTCAAGATCAGATAGTGCATTAATAATAGGAATATCAGATGCTTTATGAAAATCACTAATTTTAGAATCTGAGTCTGTTCTATAAACTAATGCATCCAAATAAAACGAAAACATTCTAGCAGTTTCTGCTATGGACTCACCCCTTGATAACTGAGTATCTTGCTTATTAATAAATATTGGATTTGCCCCTAATTTTGCAATAGCAGACTCAAAAGATAATCTTGTTCTAGTAGAAAATTTTTCAAATAAAAGACCGACCGATTTCCCTAGGTGTTTAGCAACTTTCTTTTTCTTCTTAAAATATGCGATTTTAGCTAATATTTTAAGTATTTCTTTTTCTGTTAAATCATCAATACTTATTAAAGACCTAGGCATTTAAATCCTCCAATGAACTTTTAAATATTTTGATAGATTGATCTATCTCTGATTTTTTTACATTTAATGGTGGGAGTATTCTTATATTTACTTTTTCAGTTAATAATACAAGTAATCCTTTATTTAAACATAAAGTAGCAAATTTCTTCGCCAACTTTGATGAGAAAAATTCAATAGCTAATATTAGACCTAATCCCCTTACTTCCTTAATCTTATTATTTGTACTCAACTTTTTTAGTTCTTTAAGAAAATAATTTCCCTTACTTGTAACATTACTTAAAAAAGATTTTGTATTAATTTGTTTAAACGATGCCATACCCGCAGCCATTGCAAGTGGATTTCCTCCCATAGTTGTTCCATGAGAACCTGGGGTTAAAAAATCAGCAACTTTTGGTGAAGCAACAACAGCTCCTACAGGTAATCCTCCACCTATTGCTTTTGCAAGAGTAAAAATATCTGGCTTTATATCAAAATGTTCATGACAATATATTTTACCAGTTCTACCTACTCCAACTTGTACCTCATCAAAAATTAATAAAATATTATTTTTTTTACAAATTTTTTCTAATTTTTTAAGATAAGGCTTTAATCCCAAAATGACTCCTGCTTCACCTTGAATGGGTTCAACAATTACTGCTAACAGCTTTTTATCGTTTTTAATGATTTTTTCAAAACTTTTAATATTATTAAATTCTGCAGTTTTAAAACCTGGGACTAATGGATAAAACCCTTCTTTGTATTTTTTTGGCCATGTAGCGGTTAAAGAACCAAAGGTTCTACCGTGAAAACCACCAGTAAATGAAATAATAGTTTTTTTGTTATTAAAGATTCCCCATTTTCTTGAAATCTTAAATGCTGCCTCATTAGCCTCTGTTCCACTATTGCAGAAAAAAACTTTATAGCCTGGTTTATTTTTAACAATTTCTTTAGCAAAATTAACCTGATTAGGTATGACAAATAAATTCGAAACATGAACTAAATTTTTTAGCTGTTTATTAATAGCATTATTTACTTTTTTATTATTATGACCCAAATTGTTTACAGCTATACCAGAAATAAAATCTAAATATTTTTTTGATTCAGAATCATAAACATATGATCCCTCTCCATTCACTATTGAAATTGGGTATCTAGAATAATTACTAATTATATATTTTGAATTATCTTCTAATATTTTGTTATTCACTTGAACCTCAAAGCAAAATCTCAGTTCCAATTCCTGAATCAGTGAAGGTTTCCAGTATTACTGCATGTGGTATTCTACCATCAATAATATGAGCTTTATTTACTCCATCCATAAGTGCTTGGACTAAACATTTAACCTTTGGGACCATACCCTTAGCGATAACCCCTTTCCTTATGAGAGAATTGGCTGTTTTTTTCGTTATCGATGAAATTAACTTTCTTTTTTCATCTTGAATTCCAGGCACATCGGTTAATATAATTAATTTTTCAGCTTTTAAAGAAGATGCAATCTTTGATGCTGCATGATCAGCATTAATATTGTAAGAAACACCTTTATTGTCAGATCCTATAGGGGCAACTACAGGTATATAGCCATTATCTTGGAGTTCTGTTATTAATTTTATATCAACCTTGGTTATTTCCCCTACTCTTCCTAAATCCTGTGACTTTTTAGAAGCTTTAACCTTCTTAACTCTCAAAAAACCACCATCTTTTCCCGAAATACCAACTGACTTGCCACCATTCATAATAATCTTAGAAACTATTTCCTTATTAACCTTTCCTCCAAGTACCATTTCAACAACTTCCATTGTTTTAGGACATGTAACTCTTAATCCATCAATAAAATTAGATTCTATTTCCAAAGACTTTAAAACTTTCGAGATTTCAGCACCGCCGCCATGAACAATTACAGGATTTATTCCAACTAGCTTCATTAATACGATATCTCTCGCAAAATTTGAGAAATCTTTTGACCCTATACTACCGCCATATTTAAAAACAATAGTCTTAGAATTGAATTTTTTTATATATGGCAAAGCCTCTATTAAAGTCTTCGCCCTTTGAACAAACTTTTCCATAATGTTAAAGATTGGAATTATATAGTAAAAAAAACAAAAATTCCAAAAAAAAATCAAATTACATTATTCTTTTCAGAATAAAAACCTTTAATCAAATTATACTTCCTTTTTATTTTATTAATATGTTCATATCTCTCTGTTGATAGAATAGTTTTATGGCCTAACATATCTCTAACCTCAGCTGTTGAAGCCCCATTGGATAATAATGCAGTTGCAAAAGAATGACGAATCATATGAGGGTGAACTTTAAATCCAAGGGCTTTTTGAGATAGATCAATTATATAATTATAAAATAATTGGCTTGAAGTTCTCTTTCCATTTCTAATAGGGAAAAGCCAAAGGGATTCAATTTTATTTGAATTTAGCATGTAAATATATTCGCTTAAATAATTCTTAAGAAATTCTTTGTCTATAGGAACAACATCGCCAAGTGTACCCCCTTTTCTTTGAATATCTCTAATTACAAGATTACTCAAATCAACAGAATCTAATTTAATATTTACCAGCTCAGAAACTCTTAAACCCGTGAAAATTAATACAAGAATCATTATAGATTTTTTAATCTCATAAAAATTGGACTTATTATTATCAAAATGTTTAATTAGCGAATCTGTAAATTTAAATAATGTTTTCTGATCTAAATACTTTATTTTTTTATTGTCATTATCTAATGAACCAAATAAAATTTTTCTATCATATTTTTCTAGAAAATTAGAAGAAATAATTTTTTGGTCAGTAAGATAAAAAAGAAATTTTGAAAAAGATGAAAACTTTTTATTTAAATAAGTTTTCTTGTACACCATATTATTTTTAGAATCTTGTTTAAATATTAATTTTTCAAAATAATTAATTATTGAATCCTCACTAAAGCAAATTTTAATTTGAGATTCAGTGATTTGTTTATCAACAAAATATTTCCTTACATCTGATAGATAAGCTTCCATTGTTGTTGAAGACAAACCTTCTATCTTCATTGATTCACTAAACTTTGTTAACAGGTTTTCAACAGTCATTTATTGAATATAAAACATAAATTATCTTCAAGTCAATTCAAAGGAATTGAATCAATTATACAATGTGTGATAATAATAGTGTGTTTAAAGTAGGTGATAATGCAGTCTATCCTTCTCATGGTTTAGTAAAAGTAGTTTCAATTGAAGAAAAAAGTATTGGAGATCAAACTCTTAAGCTTTTAATTTTACAAGTTGTTGATAGTGATATAACAGTAATGATCCCTGAAGGATCTGTCCAGGCAAGAGGTTTGAGGCCAATCGCGAAAAAAAATGAACTAAAGACTTTATGGTCGTTAATCAAAGGAAAAACAAAATTTAAAACAGAAGATAATTTGAGTTGGAACAAGAGATATAGAAATTATACAGAAAAATTGAAGAGTGGAAATATAATTATGGCAGGTGAAGTTTTTAGAGAGATAAATGATATATCACAAAAAAAAGATTTATCTTTTGGTGAACAAAAAATACTTGAAACTGCATTTAATAGAATAGTGAAAGAATTAAGTGCAGCCTTAAAAGCAAAAGAGGATGAAATATATATAGACATAAAGAAGCTTTTGAAAAAACAAGATTCAATAAATGTTTAAAGATTGACCATCAATTTTATTAACAGCGGAAATATTTAAAAAATCTAGAATTGTTGGAAATACATCAACTGTTCTTGCTATGGCTTTTGAAGTTATTTTCCTATTAGAGATTAACGGAACTTTCATGTGTTGAGCCATTAATGAGCCATGGGAAGATTTATGCTCTGGATACTCAAATTTATCTCTTAAATCCCAACCGTTAGATGCGCTTACTACAATATCTCCGCATCTATTTGAATTAAATAACTGCAATATTTGTGTTAAAGAATCTGGATAAGTAGTATTGAAAGTTCTTTCCAAAATATCATTATATGTGTAGTGCCCTTCAGGTAATGAATAATTAAAGGGGTCATTTTCTAATGGTTGATAATAAATGGAACTCTCTTGGTCTTTTACAATAGCCTTTCCATTTCTACTTATGATATTTACTCCTCCTTTTAAATTCTTAGATAAAACTATGTCGATTGCATCATGCAGAAGTAAGCCATTAATTATATTATTATGGTCATTTTGGACATAAGGATGGCTCCATGAATCTCCATTTTTTAAATATATATGTGCCATTGAATTTCCTGAAACCATTACTGCAGCATCAAAATCTTTGTAAATCTTTTGGTGAATCATAGGGTAATGAAACACACTTTTTCCTTTACTCTGGATAAAATTAACTAAATCAAAATGTTTAGATGTATTACTATGGCCATGATCGCTTGAGATTAATATTAATGTATCATTATAACTTTTATTTAATTTTAAATTAGCTATTAATTGACCTAATGAGGCATCAAATTCTTTATAAAGCTTAACAACTTCAGCTGAATCAGACCCAACAAGATGAGATTTAGAGTCAATTCCATAAAGACAACAAAAATGAAATGTATTATTTTCTTTTAAACTTTTTTCTAATTTATTAAATGCTGCCTTATCTATGGATGAAGAGCCTGTAAAATGAGATGATAATTTATAAAAGATTTTAGAATATTTTGTAAGATCTCTATAAGCTTTCAAACCCCTAGTCATCTCGTTAAAGATTGAAACAGAATTTGGTATTAACTCAAAGATAGTCTTGTATGCTTTCTTTAAATCTTGGTTAAAAAACTTACTTTCTAATCCAACATAACTTCTATGGCTTTCATAACCAAACTTGTTTCGAGAGTAAGAGCTTTTATTAAACCATCTTATACCTGGAAGATTAACATGCCCTGGAAACCTTCCAATCAAAAATGGAGAATATGCAGGTCCAGTAGTCGATGGAAAAACAGAAGTGGCTTCTACATATGAACCATTCGATATCAAACCCTTAAGGTTTGGGAGCTCATCTTGGGTCAACAAAGTATTTAAAATATCACAACGCGCTCCATCAAGAAGAAGAAAAATAACTTTTTTCAATTTTTATACCCAATAACATTATCTATTTTGTTTTCTCCATTCCTCTTCTGATATAATGAACCCTTCTTTATCACGATATATTTTTTTTCCAATTTTTGATTCATCGAGTTCATCATTCCATCTTTCATTCCTAAGCCACCTCTCTGGGTGAGGAACATATTTTTCTTCATTAGTTAACAAATAAAGCTTATTGAACCTTTCTGCAAGTAATTCAGGGGTGAGATCTGTTTTAATCTTTAAATAAACTTCTTTTGCTTTTTTTTTATTTACTCTTCTACCCAGAAGAAGTTTCCAAAAAATTTCAAAGTTTTCTTCTTTACTCATTACAACTTCACTTATGATATTTAAAATTTTACCCTTCAAAAAATTATTTACTAATAGTCAAACTAATTAAATTTCTTTATTTTTTTAAGAACTCTTTTTAATTTTTCCATGTGTTTTTGTGAATGATTAGCCATTAAGGTTATTCTAATCCGTGACAATCCTTTAGGAACTGAAGGAGGCCTAACGGCAGGTATATAAATACCACTTTCTTTAATCACCTTTGAAAATTTCAGAGTTTTCAACTCGCTTCCAAATATTATAGGAATTATAGGTGTATCATTTTTATAAAAATTAAATTTCTCTTTTGCAAGAAACTCGGTTAGGTTCAATATGTTTTTTTGTAAATTTTTTCTAGGTCCATCAGAATTTTGTATAATATCAATAGCATCCATGGAAGCTTTTAGGGCAGGAGCAGGCAAAGAAGTGTCAAATATAAATGTTCTCGCTTTATTCTTCAAGAAATCAATTAATTTTTTAGAACCTGCAATATATCCTCCAACTGATCCAACAGCTTTAGATAAGGTTCCCATACAAATATCTATTTTCTTTTCAACTCCAAACATTTCTGAAGCCCCACTTCCCTTTTTTCCTAATACACCTGTTGCATGAGCTTCATCAATCATTGTTATACAATCATATTTTGCTGATAAAAAGACTATTTCATCTAAGGGGGCGATATCCCCATCCATACTAAAAACACTGTCCGTAAGAATCATTTTCCTAATATTTTTTCTAGAAACTAACTTTAATTTTTTTTCTAAATCTTTCATGTCACAATGTTTATATATAACAATTTGTGCTTTGGATATTCTAGCTCCATCAATTAAAGATGCGTGATTTAGCTCATCACTGAAAATTATATCTTTTGAACCCATAATGGCAGAAATAGTTCCAATGTTGGCTAAATAGCCTGAACTAAAAACAAGAGATGACTTAGTGTTTTTAAAATCAGCTATTATTTTTTCTAATTCATAATGTAAATTTGAGGTTCCTGTTACAAGCCTAGATCCACCTGTTCCGGTTCCATACCTTTCAATAATTTTTTTTGAAGAATTTATAATTTTTTTATTCATAGTTAGGCCAAGATAATTATTAGAAGCAAACTGAATAAATTTCTTTCCATCTATAATTATTTCTGGACCCATACCAGAATTAATTTGTGTGAGTATTCTATGTTGATTTTTAGATTTTATGCCTTTTATCTGATCAGCAATCCAATTTTGAAAATTATTAATCATCTTTCTCTGTTATTTCTTTAATTGATTTGTAAACTGTTCTGGTTAGTTTCTTTAATTCATCTGGCTTAATAGAAATTGGCGGCATTAAAACAATAGTATCCCCCAGAGGCCTTATTAAGACACCATCTTTCATAGCATTTTCACAGACTTTTTTTCCAATTCTATCTCTAATTGAATAAGATACACCTTCATCAACATTAAGCTTTAAATCTATACCGGCCATTAGGCCTTTGTTTCTTATTGATGCCACATTAGATAAACCTTTGAACTCCTTAAGTTCATCTTCAAATATTGCAATTTTTTCTTTAAGGCTTTCTAATGTTTTTTCTTCTTCAAAAATTTCTATATTAGCTATTGCAGCAGCACAAGATAATGGGTTACCAGAGTAACTGTGCCCGTGGAAGAATGCCTTTAACTCTTCATAGTCTCCAAGAAAAGTTTCAAAAATTTCATTTGTTGTTATTGTTGCTGATAAAGGTAAATATCCGCCAGTCAAACCTTTGCCTAAAATTAACATATCTGGAGTAATTGCATCATGCTCGCAAGCAAACATTTTTCCAGTTCTTCCAAAGCCTGTAGCAACCTCATCTAATATTAATAAAACATCATACTTGTCACAAAGGCTTCTCACAGTGGACAGATAACCATCATCCGCAACTTTCATTCCTCCAGCTGCTTGGACATAGGGCTCTAAAATAAAACCTGCTATTTCCTCATGTTTATTTTTTAAGATTAGCTCTAATTCATCAATCATTTTTTCTGTTGAATCATATGAATTAATTTTAAAACTTTCAAATAAAAGAGGTTTAAATGTTGAATGAAAGAGATCAATTCCTCCAACTGATACGGCACCCAAAGTATCACCATGATAACCATCTTTTAAACAAACAAATTTATTCTTATTAGGCTTTCCTTTCAATAGCCAATATTGAAATGCCATCTTTAAGCCAACCTCAACAGCACTTGCTCCATCACCAGAATAAAAAACTTTTTTCAAACCAGTTGGTGAAATATCAATTAATTTTTTTGCCAGAATTGATGCAGATGGATTCGTTATACCAAGAAGTGTTGAATGTGCAATCTTATCTACTTGTTTCTTTATAGCATTATTTATTTTTTCTGCTTTATGGCCATGAATATTGACCCATAGTGAAGAGACACCATCTATGTATTTGTTACCTTCAGAATCAATTAAATAAACTCCATCAGCATCCTCTATTACTAGAGGGTCCTCTTCCTTATACTCTTTCATCTGAGTAAATGGATGCCATATATATTCTAGGTCGTACTCTTTTATTTTAGAATTTGAAGACATTTATTATCTTACTTATACCTATCTCTTATTGGCATCTGAAGATCTTCTATCATTTTAATATCATCCTCAGGAGGTCTGCCAACAGTAGTCAGATAATTACCAATAATCATTCCATTGGAGCCAGCCATTATTCCCATTGATTGTAAATCTCTCAAAGTAACCTCTCTTCCTCCACCTGACATTAAAACTTTATCTGGCATTATCAATCTAAAGATTGCAATTGTTTTGATTGCTTCTAGGCTTGGAAGCGGTTTTAAATGACCTAAGGGTGTACCAGGTCTTGGATTCAAAAAGTTCATAGGAACAGTATGTGGATCTAGCTCTTTAATTTCATATGCTAACTGTAATCTTTGCTCTGGAGATTCTCCCAGACCCATAATACCACCACAGCATAGCTCCATCCCAGATTCTTTAACTAATTTTGCAGTTTCCAATCTATCATCATAAGTATGGGTTGTACATACTTTATGAAAATATTCTCTACAAGCTTCAAGATTGTGATTGTATCTCCAAACACCTGCCTCAGCCAATGCAAATGCTTGATCCCTTGTTAAGCTACCTAAAGAGCAACCTATCTCAAGCTTAGTGTTCTCTTTAATCAAGTTAATTGATTCTATTACTTTTTTAAATTGGCTCTTATTTGGTCCCTTAACTGCAATAACAATACAAAAGTCAAAAGCACCAATCTTTTCTGACTGAATAGCAGCCTGAAGTACTTCCTCAGGATCTAATAACGAATGCTTAGATATCGGAGAAGAAAAATGCACAGATTGTGAACAAAAAGAACAATCTTCAGAACAATCTCCCGTTTTAGCAGATATGATAGATCTTAAAAAAACCCCATCACCTTTATATTTAACTGTTACTTTTCTAGCCAAACTTGTTAATTCGAGAAGTTTCTCCTTTGGAGTCTCAGTAAGTTCAAGTGCTTCATCGAAAGTTATTCCTTGACCATCCTCTAGTAATTTTTTTTCTAATTTTACAAAATCCATATCTCTTACATCCTTAAAAAAACTCTAACTATTTTACATATAATGTATTCTTAATTCAAACGACATGAGTTCTAAAATGGATAATAATATAGAGACTTTAAAGAGAAGAATATGGGATGAACTAGCTATTATTTTCGATAATAAGGTAAAAATCGCAAAATTTAGCAATGAATTCTTTTTAAATAAGGATATTCCTAGAATCTTTTATGAAGATAAAGTTGTCTTACCTGATGTAATAATAACTAAATATCTCACTGAAAATGTTAAAAACATAGAAATAGAGAGATTTATATATAATTCAATTCTTTCTGCTATAGGATTAAATTTAAAATTGGGAGAAATTTTTTCCAAAAAATTAAGCGACTCCTTCTGTTGTATTAAATACAAAAGCTCCGAAAGCATATCTAATCAGTTAGAGGAGGCCTATTTCTTTAATAAATTTAATAATGAATTTTCAATTAATGAAGATTTAAACTTAAAAAATGAAAAAATAAGAGAATTTGTTTATCAAATGTTTGATAAAATTAGCTATTGGAGCAAAGACGAATCAGCTCACAAAGCAGAAATAAATGAGTTCTTGTCTAATGTAAATAAAAATGATTAATACTTTTTTATTTCCTTGTAAAAAGTGCTGCGTTGTACAGGGGTAAAACCTTCAGACTTTATAATATGCACAATTTCATCAATACCAGCCTTATAGGGGTTATTTGCAGATTTTAATACATTTTCTTGTAATAAGGTTCCACCTACATCATTTGCGCCAAAATGGAGCGAAAGTCCTCCAACTTTAAATCCTTGTGTAAACCATGACCCTTGGATATATTTGAAGTTATCTAGGAAAATTCTTGATAAGCCAAGAACTCTAAGATATCTATCACCTCCAATTTCAGATGATATTGTTTTTTTCATAAAAGTATTTTCGGGCTTAAATGTCCACGGTATGAATGAGAGGAAATTTCCAGTTAAATCTTGAAGATCTCGAATTTTTCCAAGATGCTCTAATATATCATCATCCTCTTCTGCATGTCCAAACATCATAGTAGCAGTAGTCTTAAATCCCATAAGATGAGCTTCTTTTGTAATTTTTAACCATTCGTCCGCATTAATTTTTAGTGGACTTATTTTCTTTCTCACACTGTTTGATAATACTTCAGCCCCACCACCTGGAATCGTCCTTAATCCTGCTTCCCAGAAAGTCTTAAGAACATCAAATGTAGACATTTCTGAATACTTAGCAACGGAAGCTATTTCGGGAGCTGAAAAAGCATGCAGGTGTATTCCTGGTACTTCATTAATGGCCCTCTTTATAATTTCAACATAATAATCTATCTTTAATTTGGGATTATGACCCCCTTGTAATAAAACAGTAGTTGCACCATTATGATATGAGGTTTTTAAAATCTCTATAATCTTATCAATTTCCAATGTATAGGCATCATTTATACCCTCTTTTCTCCAAAAAGCACAAAATAGGCACTCAGTTTCACAAACATTTGTATAATTAGGATTTGTATCTACTACAAATGAAACATGCCTAGAGGAATCAATTATGCTCTTCCTAAAGGTAGCAAAACGTCCTATCTCTAAAGTAGACAAATTTTCAAGAATATATTTTGCCTCGCTAATATTGATTCTTTCATCTGTCCCTAGCTTATTTAATAACTTTTTCATTTATTGTATTAAAACAAAATTAACATAAGATTCAAATTTTTTTATTTTATAGTATAAAATTTAATATAACTATGAAGAAAATTTTTTTTATTTTTTTAATATTCACATCAATTAGTGTTGGTTCAGAATTCAAAAAATTCTTGAATCCAAGAACACTTTTAAAAAGTGAATTAATTTCTTTTTTCGTAAATAAAGAGATTTCGCTAAATAACTTGGAGCTAAAAACAAATGTGACATATATCTTTACTGATGGGAAGAGTTATGAATTTGAACAAAAATTTAAAATATCTAATAAGAATCTAATCAAAATAAAAATATATAAATTAAAAATTAAATTAGCAGAATTTTTTTCCGATGGAAAAAATGCAAAATTAAAAAGGTTATTCAAAGATGATAAAAAAAGAACAGAAGACAATCTTAATTTAAGAATATTCACAAAGAGATTAAATCTACCTGTCAAAACTTCAGAATTAACAAATATTTTAAGAGGAATACCTTTTAATAATATGGAGTTTATAAAAATTGAAAAGAATGCATTAAACGGAATAAGCTTAATCGATGCAAATATAGTCTCTCAATTAAATGGAAATATGGATTTAGTTAAAGTTCTCATGAGTGGCGAAAGATCTGCTATCATTGAATATTCTGATTATAGAAAATTAGCTAATCAAAGTATCCCGTTTCTAATTAGAGTAGAAACTGATAAATTTCAAATGATAATAAAAGTTCGCAGTGCTATAATAAAAAAAAATGATTAAAAAATTCAAAATAATAAATAAGCTTGGTCTACATGCGAGAGCCTCATCAAAGCTAGTTCAGGTTACTAATAAGTTTGAATCAGAAATATTTGTCAATTGTAATGGAATAAGGGCAAATGCAAAAAGCATTCTCGGCATTTTATCTTTAGCAGCAAGTTGTGGTACAACAATTGAAATCGAAGCCGCCGGACCGGACTGTAAAGAGGCTATAAGCTCGATTGAAAGAATTATTAACGATAAATTTGGTGAAATCGAATGAGCATAGAAAAAAAGGGAATTGCAGTTTCTCATGGTTTTTGTTACGGCTCGATAGTACTGTTAAATCAAGCAAGAACAATAGTTGAAAAAAGAAAAATAAAGAAAAATGAAATATTCAATGAAATTAGTAGGCTACAAGTTGCAGTTGAAAAATCAATTGATGAAGTAAGTAATTTAAAACACAATTCTGACTATGGACTTAAAAGTGAGCATATTGATATTTTGGATTTCAACATCCTAATCTTAGAAGATGAAATACTTGCTTCAGAAGTTATCCAAAAAATTAAAAATGATTCAATTAATGCTGAATGGGCACTAAATGATGTGCTTACAAGCAAGAGTAAAAATTTTGCAAATATAAAAGATATTTACATGCAGGAGAGGTTAGCAGATTTTTATTATATAGGTGAAAGGATAGTAAAAAATTTAAGAGGTGCAAATGACCATTCACTTGAAATTAAAAATAACTCCATCTTGGTTGCACATGATCTCTCACCAATTGATACATTAAAGTATTGTCAAAGTGATAAGGTTAAAGGAATTCTTACTGATTTAGGAGGCACTACTTCTCATACTGCAATTATTGCAAGGTCACTTAGCATACCTGCTATCATGTCATTACATGACATTAGCCATACATTAAAGCCTGGACAAAGAGCATATGTTGATGGCTACAAAGGAATTGTAACTTGGAAAACAAATAAAGAGCAAAAAGGCCAAATGGAATCATTGAGGAATGAATATTTACTGCTAGAGGAGAATTTATTAGAATTTTCAAAGTTGAATGGACAGACAAATGATGGTGTTCGTGTTTCAGTCAAAGCAAATATTGAAATTACATCTGAATTAAATTCAGCTATTAGATATGGTGCTGAAGGTATTGGGATGTATAGAACTGAATTCCTTTTCACAAGTAAAGATAGATTTCCTACCGAGGATGAACAATTTGAGGATTATAAGAAACTTTTAAACACTAATCAATTTAATGAGGCGACTATTAGAACTTTGGATATTGGTGGGGATAAAGTCAAAAACCTTAATATTGAGGAATCTAATCCTGCACTTGGATTAAGAGGAATAAGATACTCTCTAGCAAATATAGAAATCTTTGAAAGGCAACTAAGAGCAATCTTCAGGGTTTGTGCTGAAGAAGAAAAAAGAATAAGAATATTATTACCAATGATATCTAATATAGATGAAATCAACAAGGCTAATGAAATCATTTATCAAACAAATAAAGATTTTATGGTCAGTAATTTTTATACAGTAGGTGTTGTTATTGAAACCCCATCAGCTGCTATTCTCGCTAATGAAATTAGCAATCATGTCGACTTTATTAGTATTGGAACTAATGACTTACTTCAGTATATACTTGCAGCAGATAGAACGAATGAAAATCTGAGAGATTTAATGAGCTACTATCAACCATCTGTTATTAAAACAATCAAACAGATTAAAGATAATGTAGGCAATCAAAAATATATTTCAATATGTGGTGAAATGGCGAGTGATATTTTAAGCCTGCCTTTATTTATAGGGTTGGGATTTAATGAATTAAGCATGAATTCACATTCAATACCAATTATAAAAAGTGCAATGAATGAACTATCTTCTATTGAGTGTAAAGAAATAGTTAATATTTGTTTGGATTGTCAAAAAGCTTCTGAAATAGAAGAAATACTTAGGAAATTTATTAATGATAAAATTTTAAAAGCTAAAAATTTAATAAAATATGAAATATAATTTAAATTTATGAAATTATACATAGATAAAGAATGTAAACTGTGTAAAAGCTTTGGTGAGAAGATAAAAAATTATGAACCTAAGTTGGAAATACATAATTATCAGAAAGAAGAAGAATTTATTAAGCTAGAATATAATGGAGAAACATACAAAAAATTTAAAGCAATACAAAAAGCTGTAAGTCTTGGAGGTCAAAAAAGTACTTTGTTAAATATAATCGTTTCCCTTCCAAAACTGGTTCAAGATATCATTTATTTTTTAATTTCAAAAACTAGAAAAATAATTTCTTACTTTTTACCTTCATAGTCAAACCAGAATCTTAGTCTATTTTTTTGTGGATTATAAGACTCTAATCTTTTAATATCTTTATCTGAAAGTGACCTTTTCTTTTCATTGTTAGAATATAAATATAGGTGTGATTTAAAAACATCCTCGACTTCTTTTGCTTTTAGAATATTTGGTGCCACAAAATATACTTTATTATTAAATTGAATTGTTCTTGGATACTCTTTAAATTTTTTTATATAATTCTTTAAACTAGTTTTTATATTCCTATTGATACTCAAAGGAGAAACACCACAATATAATAAATTATCAGGATTTAAGGGCCTATTAGGAATCTTATTATTAAATTTTTTTAAGAATTTATAAATAGTTTGATCTTCACAAAGTAAAACAGATAGCCCATCATAGCCAATTGAACATAAGTGGTTGTATATTAGAGTTGTATTTTTATAATGGGTAAAATCTAGTTTTAAATATTTCTCTATCTTGTCAGCAACTTTCTCGGTCATTTCAATTAATTTAGTTATATCATTAGAAGTTGCAATAATTCCATGATTTTCAAGAATAAAGGTACAATCATTTTTAATAGGATATTCACCTTTAATACTTTTTAGTATCGCTTGAGCAAGCGATACTCCAGGTGTTTTATATTCTATATAATGTATTTCCTTATGATTAATTTCACTCTCAAATAATTTCTGAATCACCGATTTAGAATTTTTTTGTACAGTTAAAATATTTGAACCAATTGGGTGCAAGTGGATGCAATACTTTTTTAAAAGCGAATGAGCGAAGGTCTCAATTGACGGATTACCACCCTCTATAAGAGATAGTTTTAACTTCTTGAATGAATTATTTTCATCTTTTTTTGTAATTTTACTATTGCCAATATCAAGAAGGTAATTTATTAATTTTGAATTATCGACTAATGAATGTCCATTGTTTTGGCTCAACTCAGCCATAGAATACCCACTAGATTTAATTAACATTTTACTTCCATGCTTTATTGATGAATTACCACCCGCGGCTTGAATTAAATCGTATCGTTGACCAAAATAATTTGAAATCTTTGAAAGCTCAATTGCTAAATTTTTATATTTTTTATCCATTTTATATTCTCAATATGCCAATTATAAGTTTTTTTAATACCTTCTGAAATATTTGTAGTTGGACTCCAATTGAGGAGTTTTTTAGTCTTTGAAATATCAGCTGATGTATAAAAGACATCCTCAGGTAGAGGCGACTTCTCTTTAATTATATTCTTCTTTTTAGTATTCTTTTCAACCAAGGATAATAAATATTTAATTGAAATAGGGTTATTATTTCCTAAATTCAAAATATTAAACCCTTTTAGTTTAGTTGATTTAAATATTCCAGAGACTATATCATCAACATATGTGAAGTCTCTTTTTTGAAGACCATTTCCAAAAAGACTAATTTTTTTCCTTCTTATATTAGATTCAATAAATATAAAAGGACTCATATCAGGTCTCCCCATCGGTCCATAAACAGTAAAAAATCTTAAAACTGTGACATTAATATTATTTAGCCTTGAAAAAGCATAAAGAAGAACCTCGGAGGATTTTTTTGAAGCTGCATAATTAGAAATAGGTTTACTAGTCTCTGAATTTAAAGTAAATTTTTTTTCTTTCGAATCTCCATAAACACTTGATGTTGATGCATGAATTAAATTTTTAATTTTATATTTGTCTACAAGTTCAGCAATATTTAGAGCTCCAATCACATTTGTCATATAGTAAACATTTGGATTTTCTGTAGACTTTCTTACACCTGTTCTTGCTGCAAGATTAATAATAGCTTTAGGTATGCTATCTTTTGAAAAAGCTGCGAGCTCTTTACTTAATTTATCTTTATTCGAAATATCAACTTTCTTGAATAGAAAACTTTCAAACTTTTGAAGTTCTTTTATTCTAAATTTCTTAATTTTGGAATCATAGCTGTCATTCAAATTATCAATTCCTAAAACAAAATAGCCCTTATTTATATATAGCTTTGCAGTATGGAAACCAATAAAACCTGCTGCACCTGTAATAATAATTTTTTTCATAATTGAAGCTTAAATATAACCTACATTACTTATATTAAAAAATTAGAGTTATATATTAAATTCTAATATAAAATAAAGAATAAACATATGGGAATATTAGAGATACAAAAAAGGATTGTTAAAAATTTCAAAATTCTTGGATTAACAAAAGTTTTGTCTGGAATAGCATCTGCATTAACAATTTTCATATTAGCTAGAGAATTAGGTGTAGAAAAATTTGGAATACTTTCAATTGCAATAGCTTTCGTAGAGGTTTTAAATATAGTTTTAAGCCTACGTATTTGGGAGGCTACAACAAAATTCTTAAGTGATGTTAAAAAAGATAAAGAGGCAAGTGCGAACCTCATCTTAAATAGTATTGCTTTAGCTATTAAATCCTCATCTTTTGCATGTTTTATTATTTGTTTCTTTTCATATCAATATTCAAATTCAATTTTTAACTATCAAATTGATATAACAAAAATTATTATAATTTATTCACTATTTTATGTTGTATTTACAGCAAACGAAGTAATCGATGGTATTTTAAGAACTTTTAATGATTACAAAAGAATATTATTCAATAATGTTACATCCAACTTTATAAGATTATTATTAGTGTTCATAGCTTTAAGCTTTAGTGATGACTTAACATTAATAATAACTGCGATGGGATTATCTATTTTATTGAGTTTTGGGATTAAAATTTACTCATTAGTAGGGTTAATGCGAAATTCAAACATGCCTATAGATTTTATAAATAAAAAATACCCATCGAAATTTATGACATATGTATTTTCAACACATTTTTCGAATGTAATAAATTTGGCTAATGAAAAAAACCTAGGAGTGCTCTTGGTTGGATACATTGTTGGTCCTTTCTATGCTGGCCTTTTTAAGGCAGCAAGAAGTATTGTCAAGATTATTCGTAGAATAATGGATCCATTGCTTGATATTGCATACCCGGAGTTTATTAGCTTGGTAAATAAAGGAAGATTAAATGATTTAATAAAACTAATCGCTAGATCTACAAAAATTTTAGGATTAATATCCCTAGCAGTAGGAGCAGTTTTATTTATCTTGTCAGAAGAAATAATTACATTATTCTTTGGAATAAAATATATAGATGCTCACACTGCTTTAAGCCTGCTAGTTATTGCATCTTTAATCAATAATATCTCATATTGGATAACTCCAGCTATCTTAGCACTTGGAAAACCGAGATACTTATTGATAATTAGTTTTTTTGTTTCTGTCATATATATAGCCACCCTATATCCTTTAGTAATAAATTTTAACCATGATGGAGCTGCACTTTCAGGACTATTAAGAGCATTCTCTGTTTTTTTAATAGGAATTATTCTCTTCAGAAAAGCTCTAAAGAAGAAAATCATTTAGGTGTCGGTTTAGTGTTAGAGTCAGAAAAGGGTTGATCTAATAATTTACAATGCGACTCGTCCCATAATTTGTGAATAGTTTTTATTTCTTCTGAGCTCAATGGCTCTAAGGAACTACATTCAGAATATTCGTCAATTTCTGAATGATTAGTAAAATTAGGCAGAACAGTGCATATCTTCTCCTCTGATAGAGAAAATAAAATTGCAGTCTGCCCTATTGTCCTATCTTTATCATTAAATAAAAATTCCAAATCATCTTTAGCTTTCAGGCCATTATGCATCCATTGATGCTTTCTATGACTTCTATGATCATCTTTATCGTAAACTTTTTCTTTAGTAAAGGAACCATCAAGAATTCCTGAAGCATGAGGGACTCGGGCAATAAATCCAATATTCTTATTTGGCTCTTTTAATAATGTTTTAGATGGTTCTTGTTCAAGCAAATTGTATATGATTTGTATAGCACCAGGGTTTTGAGCAATGGAAGCAATTCCCTCATCAAGCCATCCAATATCAGGACCTAAAGCCATACCCCATGATCTTATTTTTCCTTCTTTCTTGAGTTCGTTAAGTGTATCAATAACTTCTTCATTGTTAATAAAATCAAATCTGGGATTATGCATTTGATAAATGTCTATGTAATCAGTTTTTAATCTCTTTAAACTTTGTTCGCATGAAAATCTTATATTTTCTCTTGAAAATTTCTGAGGTAGTTCCTTGTGACCTTTTCTTTCTCCACTATTACTATAAATATCATAACCAAATTTTGTAGCAATAATTAAATCTTTTCTGTTCTTTTCAAATGCTTTATAAAGTAGTTCCTCTCCATATCCATTCCCGTAAACATCAGCTGTATCAAAAAAATTAATTCCCTTATCCACAGAATATCGTAATAATTTTATCGCAAGTTCTTCATCATCTACTCCCCACCATTTTGTGGCAACAGACCAAACACCAAACCCTACTTCGGATACCTTTAAATCATTATTATTTGGGAAACTTCTATATTTCATTCTAAATTATTCTCCTCAAGATATCTTTCAGCATCTATAGCAGCCATACACCCAGATCCTGCCGCTGTAATAGCTTGCCTATAGATACTATCTTGAACATCACCGCAAGCAAAAATTGCCTTAAGATTTGTTTTTGATGACTTCCCGAGAGTCTTAATATATCCATTTTCATCCATATCAATAACTCCTTTAAAAAGTGAGGTGTTAGGATTATGTCCTATGGCAATAAATACACCATCTGACTCAATATCAGAAGTCTCAGAATTGATTGAACTTACAATCTTTATTGCAGAAAGATTTCCATTTTCATCTCCAATAAATTCAGTTGGGTAAGTATTAAGCAGAAAATCAATTTTTTTATTAGCCATAGCTCTATCTGACATTATTTTTGAGGCTCTCAACTGGTCTCTTCGATGAATAATAGTTACTTTATTTGCAAATTTAGTCAGATAAATTGCCTCTTCCATTGCACTATCACCGCCACCAATTACATGAATATTTTTATCCTTATAGAAAAAACCATCACATGTAGCACAGGTTGACAAGCCCCTGCCCATCAAAAGTTCTTCTCCATTTATATCTAAAAGTTTTGCGGAAGCACCAGTTGCTATAATGATTGAATTAGTAGTAAAAGAATCTTTATTTACTATTACTTTATATGGGTAACTAGATGTATCTATAGAATCTACATTTTTTTGTATACACTCTGCACCAAATTTCGTAGCTTGTGCTCTTAGCATATCCATTAAATCAGGACCCATAACTCCATCTGGAAAACCAGGAAAATTTTCTACATCAGTTGTCATAGTTAATTGGCCACCAGCTTGAAAACCTTCAAATACCATGGGTTTTAAATTTGCCCTAGCACAATAAATTGCAGCTGTTAGTCCTGCAGGACCAGAACCTATTATTACTACTTTCTTTTTTGTTTCCACTAATTCACCATTTGTAATATTTATAAGATTAACCTAAAATTTCCATTATTTGATGGAATGATTATTAAAACCAGATAAGATGATAACATGAAAATTGAATCATTTAATGACTTTATAAGTAAAGATTTTTATATTCCTTTGAATAAAAAAATATTAATGTTCTCAGGAAAAGACCATTTAAAGTTTTTAAATGGAATATCAACCAATTTAAATGGAAATATTAATGAAAGTACTAGAAATTTAATTTTAAACAACAAAGGAAAAATATTATTTGATATTATTTTTTATAGAGTTGAGCAAGAAACATCCTTAATTTTAGTATCTGATAATGAGGTAGATGAATTTGTTGATTATGTAAATAAATATAAATTATCATATAGAGTTGAAATTAAAAAACTAAAAGAAAATTGTATTATCAGTAAAGAACATAATAAAAGATCTGTTTTTTCATTTAACTCCCCAAATATTGGAGAGGAAGATTTAATAATTAATATTCTTGATAATAATTATAGAGATAGTGAAGATGATATTGTTAAATATAATTTTTGGAAGGCATCAAATGGAATACCAAGCTATCCGAATGAAATAAACTCAAATCGAATTCCAATAGAACTTAACTTATGGTTTCCATTAAATTTTACAAAAGGTTGCTATATTGGCCAAGAGATTATTGCCAGGATAAGGTATAAAGGTAATGTCAAAAGAAATCTTGCTGTTATTCATTCAGAACAGGCCATTAATCCTGATGCAGAAATATTTATTAAAGGTAAAATTGTTGGAAAAATTACTTCGAGTTTTTCTTTAAATGATAAATTTGTATCTCTTGGATTGATTAACCGAGAATATAATAGTGATGGAGAAGAAATAGAAATTGAGAATCAAAAATGTTTAGTAAGTGATAATATATTTAAAAAAATTAATGAAAAAATTGTAGAACTATAATAAATCTGTAGTTGGTAATAAATTTACCAACTACAGATAATTTAAAAATTAAAGATTATGCATTAGGATTTTCAATTACCATTGCAATTCCTTGTCCACCACCAACACATAAAGAAACCAAGCCTCTTTTAACTTTTCTTCTTTGCATTTCGTGTAAAAGTTTTACAATTAAAATTGAACCAGAAGCACCAATAGGATGACCTAGTGCAACAGCTCCACCGTTTACATTTAATTTCTCTGAAGGTATAGGGAAATCACTTAAAACTGCAAGAGATTGGACTGCAAATGCTTCATTCAATTCCACTAAATCTATATCGTCAATTGTTAACCCTGCTTTCGCTAAAGCTTTATTCATAGCTGGTACTGGACCAATTCCCATAACAGAAGGTTCAACACCTGAAACTGCATAAGAAATGACCTCACCAACAGGTTTCAAGCCTAATTCTTTAGCTTTTTCTTCTGAAGAAACTATCATTGCAGCAGCACCATCATTAATACCAGAAGCATTCCCAGCTGTAACTGAGCCTTCAGCAGTAAATACTGGCTTAAGCCTACTCAGTGCAGCCATTGAAACCTCACGAGGATGCTCATCAGTATCAAATACACCTTTTGCAAGTTCAACAGGGACAATCTCTGGTTTAAATACTCCTTGTCTCATTGCTTTTTTAGCCTTTCCTTGGCTCTCAATAGCAAACTTATCTTGCTCTTCTCTGGATATATTATATTTTTCAGCAAGGTTTTCTGCTGTCATTCCCATATGGTAGTTATTAAATATGTCCCAAAGTCCATCATATACCATTCCATCAAGAACTTGATCACTGGCCTCTAGTGCCATTCTATAACCATATCTAGCTTTAGGCAAAATAAATGGAGCTAAGTTCATATTTTCTATACCACCAGCAAGGACACATTCAGCATCTCCTGCCTTGATTGCCATAGCAGCATTAGCAACAGATTGAACACCAGATGCGCAAACTCTATTAAGAGAATATGATGGTGTATCGTAATCTAAGCCCGCTCCTAAGGCTACTTGTCTTGCAGGGTTTTGACCTTGACCTGCACCAAGAATATTACCCATTATGCATTCGTCAATTTGTGTAGGCTCAATCCCTGTCCTATTTAAAATTTCTTTTACTACAGTTACACCTAACTTTACAGCTGAAACATCTTGAAGAGCTCCTCCAAAAGTTCCAATCGCCGTACGTAAAGGTTCACTAATTACTACTTTTGTAGACATTGTTTATCCCCCTATGTCATATAGACTGGTTTTCTTTATAAGCAAAAAACTTCATAAATTGTACCAAAAATATAGCAAAGAATAAACATTTTATTAATTTAATAGTATTATTGATTAAATGATGAAGAAAAAAATATGTATTCTCTTTGGTGGCGTATCTGTTGAACACGAAATATCTATAATTTCCGCTAATTCTATTTTAAACAATATTGATAGAAAAATCTTTGACATTCAGGGTTTGTATCTTAATAAAAATGGTGATTTTCAAATCTGTAATATAAAAGAAAAAGATTCCAAATTTTTTTTTAAACCTATTAAATCCAAAGTTTTTTTTAGTTTGAATAAAGAAAATAATGTTGTGATAGAAACCAACAGAAAAACAAATAAGATGAAAATTGATATTTTTTTTCCAATTATTCATGGAACCGGTGGAGAAGATGGATCAATTCAAGGTTTTCTTAAAACTTTAGATGTCCCATTTGTAGGATGTGATGTTTTAAGTTCAGCTATGTCAATGGATAAAATTATCACTAAAAAGATACTAATATCTCATGGAGTTAGAACTGCCAATTTTATTGAAATCAAAAAAAACGATAAAGAAAATATAATTAAAATTAAAGATATAGGTTTTCCCTGTTTTGTAAAAGCTGCTAATCTTGGTTCTAGTATTGGGGTATTCAAAGTAAAAGAAAAATCTCAACTTAAAAGAACAATAACTAAATGTTTCCAATTTTCTAATAAAGTTTTTATTGAAGAAGCAATTAATGATTGTATAGAAGTTGAGGTCAGTATCTTAGGGAATGATAAGCTTCATATTTCTACCCCTGGAGATGTTTTGCCATCATCAGAGTTCTATGATTATAATGCTAAATATATAGATGGAAAATCTGAGCTAAATGTGCCTTCTAAAATAATCAAAAAAAATAAAAAGTTACTCAGTGAAATAAAACAACTATCAGAAATTGCATATAAGGCTCTAGGATGTACGGGAATGGCAAGAATAGATTTTCTTTATGGGAAAAACAGAAAAGATAAAACTAGAAAGATTTATTTCAGCGAAATAAATTCAATACCTGGATTCACTGAAATTAGCATGTTCCCCAAACTTTTAAATTACGATAAAATTAAATATCAAAAAATAATTACTCGACTTATTAATTTAGGATTTGAGATATTCAATAAGGATAAAAAATTAAAAAAGACTTATAGCTAATCTATTGTTTCTTTTCTAAAAATTAGTAAAACAAATACACCTAAAATAATTAGTAGGCCCCCAACTAATTTAATTGGTTCGGGTATTGTTTCAAAAAAAATATAAGATAGATAAACTACAAAAACTGCTTCTAATGGAGTAATTGCTGTTGTTCTAGAAACATCAACTAGTTTAATTGCTTGGAACTGAAATGCCTTACCTATGTAGGCTCCACAAGTACCACCAAGAAGCATCATTGAAAAGTCATACAAAGTAGGAATTTGGAACTTGCCTGAAAAAAATAAATAAATGAAGCCAATTATGACAACACCCATTGATCTTAAAGTTGCAACCATCATCATATTTAAATCTTTTCCAATTCTCTTTACCAAAATAAATAATATGGAGTAAAAAAAAGCTGCAGAAATGGCAAAAATAGAACCTTTAATTTCTAAAACTGAAGAGTCATAAGTAATTAAACCACCACCAAATATAGTTAAAGCAATACCTGCTGTTTCCATTCTTCCCAATCTTTCACCAAGAAACAAAACTCCTAATACAACTGAAAATAGAACTTGAAATTTCATTAAGAATGATGTGGCTGGTGGACCTATTAACCTCAAAGCTATAACCCAACTTGCCGCACCAAAAACAGTAACTATTGAGGATATAATCATAATTTTTTTATACTTTCCTAAATCTCTTAGGGGAACTCTAAAATTTGTACCGATGGCAGTAAATATTATCCTTTTCAAAACTGCAACTATAAAAGCGCCTAAGAACCAATAAAAAGCTACCACTTCAGGGAACAGATTTTCTGAAACTTTTTTTCCAAAAATATAAGAAAAAGCTGTAAAAAATGCAGTTCCAATTATGAAAATATATCCAATAAATTTGCTGTTCACTTTATTAATACCCTTATTGAAGACTACTCTGATTTTTTTACTGCTATTCCAAGTTTTTCAAATCCCGATGATTTGATTAAATCCATAACTTTAACTACAAATCCATGATCAATAACTTCATCTGCTTTTAATACAACAGTTTTACTCTTATCCTGTTTAATCAAATAGTTTTTGACTTGATCATAGAAGAATAATTTGTCATCAATGTAAATCTTATTGCCCTTCTCAATACTAACTATTATTTGAAGCTCTGTTAGAGTTTCAGAACTCTTAGCTTTGGGTAGCTTTATATTTAAGCTTGAAGTTAAATCACTAAAATTTAAGGATAATGCAAAAAATATTAGCAAGTTAAATACCACATCTACAATAGGGGTTAAATCCAGATTAGTTTCTTGATTTAATAAATTTCTTCTAAAATTCATTTCAAATTAATCCTTAATTCTATCTAGGATTTTTTTAGAATTATCTTCAAGTTCTACCGCAATATCATTTACACGAGAGTTAAGAAATTTATATCCAATAAATGAAGGTATTGCTACTAAAAGTCCAAAGGCAGTAGTATAAAGAGCCTCAGATATTCCTCCTGCAAGGCTTGGGGGATCAACCACAGTTTGTGTAGAAATGACTCTAAATACAGTAATCATTCCAGAAATTGTTCCCAATAAGCCTAGCAAGGTGCTTATGTTGCTTAGAGACCCTAGTATCTCATTAGATTTTGATAGGCTATAAAGTTGTTTTTTAGCTTCTTGCTCGACAATCGATTCAATATAACTCTTATCTTTTTTCCTATTAATAATTATAAGTTCTACAATGCGCGAGAACACAGTTTTATCTTTTTCACAAAATGCTATTGCATTGTCATAATTTCCTGAATCAAGGTAAGTCTCCAACTTCAGTAGAAAAGATTTTGTAATAATTTTATCCATACGCGATAAATAAAATCTCTTTAAAAAGATACTAAGTGCAATAACAGAACAAAATAGTATTGGGAATACAAAAAAACCACCTTTGGTAAAAATTGATATTAACAATGACTCCTTCATAAAATTATCTCGTTCTCTAAAATTTGCATAATAGTTTCTCTTTTTTTAATTAATTTTGCCTTTCCATCGTCTATAAGAACTTCAGGAGCTTTAGGTTTGGAATTATAATTTGAAGACATAACATGTCCGTATGCACCAGCAGAATTAATAACTAAAATATCGCCTTTCTTTGCATTGTTTATTTGAACATCACATCCAAGAACATCACCTGTTTCACAAATTGGACCTACAATGTCAAATGTCTTTTCATTCTCTGTAGAGTTGGATACTTTCTCAATTTTATGATATGCATTGTAAAGTGAAGGCCTTAAAATATCATTCATTCCTGCATCGACGATCAAAAAATTCTTACCATAATTATTTTTCTCATAAACAACAGATGTAAGAAGCACTCCAGAATTACCAACAAGTGATCTCCCAGGTTCTAAAACTAGTCCACATTTAAGTTTGTTTATTTTGGTCACAATTTTTTTTGCAAAGTCTTTTTTGGATGGAATTATATCATCATCCGAATATTTAATTCCTAAACCGCCTCCTATATCTATATATTCTATATTTATATTTAATTCTGTCAGTTTATTGAACAGCTCCTCGAGCCTATCAAGTGAATCACTAAAAGGTTGAAAATCTAATATTTGTGAACCAATGTGTGCATCAATTCCTATTGGATTTACATTTTTTAAATTCTTTGAAACTTTATAAATTTCTAAAGCCTGGTCAACAGCAATACCAAACTTGCTAGATTTTAAACCAGTAGAAATATATGGATGGGTTTTAGGATCGATATCTGGATTAACTCTTAAGGAAATATTTGCTACTTTATTAATTTTGGCTGCTAATAAATTAATATTTTCTAGCTCATCTTGAGACTCAACATTAAAAAATAAAATTCCATATTTTAAAGATTCAAGTATTTCTTCATCTGATTTTGCTACTCCAGAAAAAACTATTTTTTTTGGATCTGCATTGATTAATTTTAATCGCTCAAGCTCACCTAGTGAAACAATATCAAAACCTGCACCTAATTCTTTAAAAGTTTTTAATATATTTATATTCGAGTTTGCTTTCACAGAGTAACAAATTTTGACATTAGCACATTCAGAAAATGCTTCTTTATAATCTAGAAACTCTGTTGTTATTGAACTCTTGCTGTAAACATAACACGGTGTACCAAATTCTCTCGCAACTTCTTCTAAAGAAACTTTATCTAAATAAATTTTATTATTGATTCTTTCTAACATACAAATATATTATATACTTGGTTTAAGATTATAATATCCCAAGGAACTAATTAAAATGAAATATAAAGTTACATTTAAAAATATGTCAAAAACAATTGAAATAGAAAATGGGGAATCTATTGTCAGTAAAGCTAATGATAGTGGTATTGATATTCCATTTAGCTGCATGCAAGGTATGTGCACCACTTGCATTGCAACCCTATTAAGGGGAGAAATTGAATATATTGAAGAACCAGATCCAGATACATTAACTCAAGAAGATATTAAAGAAAATAAAATACTTCTTTGTATTGCTACACCAAAATCAGACATAGAAATACTTGAAAATGATTAATTTTCTTATTTGTTGAATTTAAAAAGACCTTTTGATACAATTTATGTATCAGGAGGTGCACTATGCCAGATAATCACAATTCACCACAGCGTAACTGGGCCAGGCAAGTTAGCAAAGATTTTGCTCAATCTGCTCATGATCCACAAAAAGCTCTTGGATATGCAGGCCATGTTGCAGGACATCAAAACTGGGCAGCTAAAGTTGGTTTAGATTTTGGAAGACCAGAAAACCAATCTAAGCACAGAAGAGCTGTTAACCAATAAGCTTTTATCAGTTTTAATTAAAAAAGGTCAAACTCTAAATAGTTCGACCTTTTTTTTATTTATATGTTAAGAACAATTCTAAATTTTTTTACTTTATCGATATATTATATATTTGGTGTTTTGTTAAGTGCTTATTGCACCTATCTTTTCTACCAACATTCCCCTTACCCATTTCAGTCATATAATATTCTTTACTATTTTTCTGGATTTAATTTTTTTTTCCTTAATGAACTTCTTTCCAATATTCTGACTTACTTTATTTCATTATTTTGTTTAGGAATTGTTTATTTAGTTATTTACAAGAAAAATAATTTAGGGAGAATTATAAATGGATTAATTTCTGCAGTAATAATTTTTCTAATATATCTCACAGTAACTTTTCTTTCTACAGATCTAGATCAGATAAATGACATAAAAATATATTTAATTCAAGATTTTATAGGAATAAACATTTACTATCTAGTATTATCTATTGTATATAAAAATAAGAAGATAGAGGTTTAAATTGTCAGTAGTTATATATTCAACTAGAAATTGCCCATTCTGTGTAGCAGCAAAAGCTCTTCTAGAATCTTTAAGTGTTAAATTTGATGAAATTGATTTAACAAATGATATTGAAAAAAGGTTGGAAATTTCGTCAAAATATAATTGGAGAACTGTGCCTATGATAATTATTAATGATAATTTTGTTGGTGGGTTTGATGAGCTAAATAATCTTTATAGTGAGGGAAAACTAGAAGAATTATTATAGTTTAAGCTCAGCACATGCATATACTTCACTTTTTTCATTAAAAATCATTATGGAAGACATGTCGTTGTCTATCAAGCTCCTAGGATTATCTGGATTTAAAAAAATATCATTTACAAAAATAATTTTATTAAAAACCTTAAGCTCACCAGTGTAACGGCTGATTTCATTTTTCAAATAAAACTTATAAATATAATTTATATCTGGATTAACACTAATAAATTCACCACTATTTTGAAAATTAGGATGAACACAAGTGCCAAAATTATTTATTTTTAAATAATGTAATCCAGGAATAAATTTAGTAAGATTGATCCTTAAATTTGAACCTGGGCCTTGCTCCATTATCTCAATTGAACCAACTACTTCCTTCTCACTAGTAATAAAATCACCAGATGCTTCATATACTACATTATTAGACTGACATGAAAATATGAAAAAACTTAAAAAGATTATTAGATATGTTTTACTATTCACCAATATGTATCTTACCCTTTTTCTTGGCTAAATCTATTTGCTTTTGCCTTTCTGTAGCTTTTTGAATTTGCTTATCAGAAAGTCTATTTACACATTTTGGACAATGTATACCTTTTTTAAAATTAGATGATTTAGTCTCCTCGTGACTTACTGGTTCACCACAAGCATTGCACATAATATAGGTTCCTTTGTCCAAGTTGTGTTCAATTGCTACCCTATTATCAAAGACAAAACACTCACCTTCCCATTTAGACTCCTCTTTAGGTATTTCCTCTAAATATTTTAAAATCCCCCCTTTAAGATGAAATACATTTTTATAACCTAGTTCTAGCAAGTAAGAGCTTGCCTTTTCACATCTTATTCCCCCTGTGCAAAACATTGCAACTTTCTTGTCTTTATACTTATCAAGAGTCTTAATGAAATTTGGAAAATCTTTGAAAGTATTAGTATCTGGGACAATGGCATTTTCAAAAGTTCCAATAGAAGTTTCATAATAATTCCTTGTGTCTAGTAGAATTAACTCATCGTCCTCTAGAAGCTTGTTCCATTCATTTGAATTAAGGTATGTGCCTACTTTCTTGTTAGGATTTGATAGTTCAGGATAACCTAAACTAATTATTTCCTCTTTAACTTTTACTCTCAGTCTATTAAAAGGCTTAACTTCAGAATATGATATCTTAATCTCATCTTTATTAAGACCAATTTTCTCAAGCTCTCTAATTATTAGGTCTATTTCGGAATCTTCACCTGCCAACATTCCATTGACTCCCTCTTTAGCAAGTATTAATGTTCCAAGTATTTTTTTTGGTTTCATAAAATTTACATATTCTATTTTAAGCTTATCAACATTACTTAAAGATATAAATTTATAGAAACCTATAACCTTATATTTATTCATACTTAAGAGATTGTACCAGCTGCAACAGTATTATTTGTATCAGGGTCAATTAAAATAAAAGCACCAGTGCTTTGATTTATTGAGTAGGAATCATAAGCAATGCTTTTTAACAGTGTCAAAGAAATTTGGCCAACATCATTCATTTCAATAGATGATATATCTTTTTGCTGCTCTAGTGTTTCCATATCAATTTTATATACTAAATCTTTTATCATACATTTAGTAATCTTATTACAGTGTTTAAATAAATATTTCTTTTTAATATTCAATGATTCATTATCCATCCAGCAAATATTAGCAATAATTTTATTTGAAATTTGAGGAAGATTATCTGACTTTACTATCATATCACCGCGTGAGATATCAATTTCTTTATCTAAACAAATGCTTACAGAATCACCAAGATTTGCAGTATCTACTTCTACACTTGATTTTATAATTTTAGTAATTTTTGCATTAAAATTCGAGGGAAGAACATTTATCTCGGTACCAATAGAGAATTTACCACCAATAAGAGTTCCTAAAAATCCTCTATAATCCTTAGTATTTTCATTATCAACTCTATTAACAAGCTGAACTGGGAATCTTATACCCGAACTATCTTTATTAGACCTAGGTTCTGCGCTCTCTAACAACTCTATTAATGTTTTATCTTGATACCATTCCATATTCTTAGATTTAGAAATTATATTATCTCCATTTAATGCTGATATAGGTACTAAATCAATTTTAGGCAATTCAAGGTTTTGAGAAATGCTTAAAAAATCTTTTCTTATAAAATCAAAAGTTTTTTCTTCATAATTTACTAGATCCATCTTATTTATTGCTACTATTATTTGCTTGATTCCTAAAAGCCAACTGATATAAAGATGTCTTTTTGATTGTTGAAGAACACCCTTCCTAGCATCAATAAGTATAATTGCTAAGTCGGAATTGCTAGCCCCTGTAAACATATTCCGAGTATATTGGATGTGTCCTGGTGTATCAGCAATAATAAATTTTCTTTTAGGAGTTGAAAAATATCTATAGGCGACATCAATTGTTATCCCCTGTTCTCTCTCTGCTTTTAAACCATCTGTAATTAATGCAAAATCTATTCCGCTGTTTTCTTTTACATCAGATGTTCCTTTTAAAGACTCTAATTGGTCAACAAAAACTCCTTGGGCATCATATAAAAGTCTTCCAATTAAAGTAGATTTACCATCATCAACACTCCCTGCTGTTGCGAATCGTAAAATGTCAACTTCGCTATTCATCAAAAGTATCCTTCTTTCTTTTTATCTTCCATACTATTTGAACCGTGATCTATAATTCTTGTTTCTCTCTCACTTCTAGTAGCAGTAGTTGCCTCATTAACAATTGAATCAATAGTCGTAGCTGAGGACTCTACTGCTCCCGTACATGGAGCACAGCCAAGAGTTCTAAACCTACATAAAACCTCTTCAACATTCTCTTCAGTATTATTTGAATTATCTAATGGAATTAGATTTTTATCTTTTCTTATAATTTTTCTTTTTTTTGCAAAATATAAGGGAACTATCTCGATCTCTTCCTCTTTTATGTAATTCCATATATCACCTTCAGTCCAACTTGATAATGGAAATACTCTAACAGATTCGCCCTCATCAATGGCACCATTATAGATGTTCCATAGTTCAGGTCTTTGTGCTTTTGGGTCCCATTGCCCAAAGGAGTCTCTAAATGAAAAAACTCTTTCTTTAGCTCTAGATTTTTCTTCATCTCTCCTCGCACCACCAATCGCTGCATCAAACTTATTAAATTCTAGGGCATCCAAAAGTGCTTGTGTTTTTAGGGCTCCACAACATTTTGCCACTCCTAATTTTGATGGGTGTGCTCCATTTGCAATTGCTTCTTCGTTTCTATGAACTATGAGTTCAGCACCAATTGACTCTACAAATGAATCTCTAAATTCATACATTTCTTTAAATTTATATCCTGTATCTATGTGTAATAGAGGAAAAGGCACCTTGGCAGGGAAAAAAGCTTTCTGAGCCAAGTGTAGCATTACACTAGAATCTTTACCAACAGAATAAAGCATCACTGGTTTTTCAAATTCAGCTACAACTTCTCTTAAAATAAAAATGGCTTCATTTTCTAATTCTTCTAAGTATTTAGACTTGCTCATAACTATTGAACCAATTGCTTAATTTTTTCAAAATCTTGATTATTGTAAAAATCTCCAAAGGATTCATCATTGTTTATCCTATTTCCTTTCCAATGTTCAATTAATTTTGAAATTATTAAGGACAATTTTGAATCGTCAACTAATTCTAAGAATAATCGATTAAGCCTTTTCCCTAGATGATCACCACCTAAGTAAATATTATATTTATTTAAGGTAGAACCAATGAGTCCAATCTCGGATACAGGAGGTCTTGAACATGAATTGGGACATCCAGACATTCTAATTTTTATTTTTTCATCTCCATACCCTAATGTCTCAAGTTCGGTCATCAATTTTGGTAAATATCTTTCAGCTTCTGCCATGGCAAGACCACATGTTGGCAATGCTGGACATGCTAGAGAAAACTTTCTCAAAGGACTATAGTTTTTATGTGTATCAATATTATATAATGAAAGCATTTTCTTGATTTCATCAATATCACTAGCATCTATATTAATCAGAATTACATCCTGTGTAGCAGTTAACCTAGACTCTATTTTAAATTTTTTTATAATTTCATTAAGTCCTGTTTTTAATTTAACATCACCACTATCTTTAATTCTTCCATTCTCTATATAAATACCGCAGAAATATTTATTGGCTTGTTTTTGAGGATGCCAACCATAGTAATCATCAATTTCATTTGGAGCTGAAGCATAATAATCTCTCAACTTATATCCTAATCTTGATTCAAGTTCATCCCTAAACTTTTTAACTCCCCATTCTTCTAAAAGGTATTTCATCCTTGCTCTTTTCCTGTTAGTTCTACATCCGTTATCCCTTTGAATCTTTAAAATTGTTTTTACAACCTCAATCACTTCACCTTCATTGCACATACCTAATTCGTCTGCTAATCTAGGAAATGTTTGGCTTTGTCTATGATGACTACCTAGTCCACCACCGACCAATATATTAAATCCTAGAATTGAATCATTAGGGGCTTTATGAATTGGAATTATCCCAATATCTTGGGTGTAGACATCAATAGAATTATCAAGCTGATGACCAACTCCTATTTTAAATTTCCTTGGCAAATAAGATTTTCCATACAAATTATCCTCCTCAAGCTTAGCCAAGTTCTCTTCAGTTGTAACTTTTTCTCCGTCTACCCATATTTGGTAATAGCCTGTTGATTTAGCTAATGTAGCTCTATCAATCTCATGAGCTAACTTTTGAGAATCATAATTGTAATCATTTCTAATATCTGATAGAGGGGATGCAACTGTGTTTCTATTTATATCACCACATGCACCATAAGATGAAATAAGGTTTTTATTCATTTCATTTACTAGATTCCACAAATTTTTTTTTCCAATTCCATGAAACTGAAAACATTCCCTTGTTGTTATTCTCAAAGTACCATTAGCCCATTTACTACTTAAACCATCTAAAATGTTCCATTGATCAGGAGAGATATTTCCCCCTCCTGGGTTTTTTGTTCTAATCATAAAGCTATAATCTCTTTCTTTTTTTTCCTTGATTAAAGCTTTTCTTTTATCTCTATCATCTTGTTGATAAATTCCATGAAATTTTAATACTTGTAAATTATCCTCAGAAAACTTTATTAAACTTTCATCATTTAATTCTTCAGCAATAGTTCCACGGAGACCATTTGAAGACTCTTTTATTGATTCATTTTTAACTTTTTTAACTTCTGACATTTCTCACCTGCATAAAAATCTTTAAAATAAAAGTATAAGAAAACACTATATTAGGTGCATTTTCAATGAGTTTCTAAAAAGTAACTAGATTTCAGACCACTAATTCTGATGTATATTTCTAGACTTAATCAGAGAGGAAAATGGAACTAATTTTTTTATCAATCTTAGCTCTAATATTATCTTTTAATATTGGTGCTAATAATGCGGCAGCATCTATGGCCACTGCTTATGGTTCAAATTCAATTTCAAAACTTGGAAGTGTTTCATTAATTTTTATTTTTGTTTTTTTAGGCTCTGCAATCGGTGGCGAAAATGTTGTAAAAACAGTGGGCAAAGAATTAATACCACCTACAATATTAATTGATAATATATATTATTCTTTTTTAATTGTTGTCCTTCCTTTATCTGCAATTTTAATTGCAAATATTCTTAGAGTCCCAATTGCAACAACTCATGTAGTGGTCTGTACAATTATTGGAATTGGTCTTGCAAATGAAGAGATTTATAAAAGCAGTATCCTTCAAATTATTGGTTGGTGGATAATCTCTCCATTAGCAATATGGCTAATGAATTATGGGATTGGAAAATATTTATATTTCAAGATTATTAACTATTTGGCTAATAATTATGAAGAAAAAAAAGTTGATCTTGTTTTAAAAATAGCATTAATTTCTTCAGGATGTTTTTTAGCCTTTTTTGCGGGAGCAAATAACTCTGCTAATGCATCTGCTACTTTAGTCTCATTAGATTTAATTAGTCCAAAAGATGCGGCTTTAATAGTAGGATTTTTTATGGCTTTAGGTGCTTTAATGTTTGGCGGAAGAATAATAGAAACGGTTGCTAAAGGAATTACTGATATATGTTTGATAAGAGCAATTTCGGTCCAATTAACCTCTGGGGTCTTCCTTTGCATAGCATCAATATTTGGAATTCCTATTTCATTAGCAGAGATAATAACATCAGGAATAATAGGTTTTTCTTGTGCTAACTCTGGATTTTCAAGAACGATTAAAAATACAAATGTTTCTAAAATGATAAAGTTGTGGACTATAACACCAATCCTATGTGTTCTTATTTCATATTTTTTAGCTGGATTAATTAGGTAAAATTTACAAATGACTAACAATAAAATAGAGCAACATATTAAATATTGTTTACCATTAAAAGCTGAAGAACTATTATATGAAGCATTCAAGTTTTATAACAAAGATGTAGAGATTGCAGTAAGTTTTGGTGCTGAGGACGTTGTATTGATAGACATGGTTTCTAGGCTAAATATAGATATTGGAATTTTTACAATTGATACACAAAGACTTAATGATGAAACTTATGATTTAATGAAAGAAATAAAACAAAAGTATAATATAAAAATTGAAATACTTTACCCAAATGAATTATCGGTAAAAAAAATGATAGAAGCTAAAGGTATAAACCTCTTTTATGATTCTGTAGAAAATAGAAAAGAATGTTGTGGTGTTAGGAAAGTGTTTCCTTTAAAAAAGAAATTAAATACCTTAAAAGGTTGGATAACTGGTGTAAGAAGTGATCAAAATGAAAACAGATCAGAATTCAAAAAAGTTGAATTAGATGAAAACTGGGAAAATAGTTTGATTAAATACAATCCGTTAGTTGATTGGAGCTATGAACAAGTATTTGAATACATAAAAAAACATAAAGTTCCTTATAATAAATTGCATGATCAAGGGTATCCTTCAATTGGTTGCAAACCATGTACTAGAGCAATTAAGAAAGGCGAAGATTTAAGAAGTGGGAGATGGTTTTGGGAAAACAACGGTAATACTGAATGTGGTTTGCATATAAAATAGGCGAAAAAAAAAGGTGAGTTTTAGTGCTAATCTCTTAGCTTTCTCCGTGAGATAATCATTATTATCTCTAACTCAACCTTCAAGATTTATTATAACTAAAAAAAAATAAAAACAAATACTATATTTCTTTAGCCTCAGATATATCCTCAGGGAGGAAGATGCTGCCTAGCGGAAGCAATAAAGCATCACCTAAAACAGTTATCACTCTAAAAATTATTATGCCAATTGTTGGATCATCAGGGCCAAAAATTGGAGATAATAGAGTAATTACAATAAACTCCCTTATTCCAATTCCTCCAGGGGCACCAGGAATTACAAACATTCCTAACCATGTAATAGTAAAAAGTGCAATTACATATAAAAAAGTAATATCCATACCAAGTAAATTATGAAAGACAAAATATTCTACCAATCCCATTCCAATGAAAAAGCCTATCAATAACAGTATTAATTTAACTATTCTCATTACATTCCCTTTGTTTACAGAAGATTTATAATTTTTAAGAGCTTTGAAGAGATAAAAAATGATTGCTACTGCACCAAAAATTAAAATCCCTAATGAAAAACCTTTTAGCTTCCCACCAGAAAAATCTCTTATTTGGTTAATCAACTCTTCTGATAAAGAAAATGAACCTGTTAAAGTTGAAAATAAAACAATTAAAATTCCAATCAAGACCATGAAAACTATTTCCAAGAAATAACTTTGAACAACATTACTTTTTGAAGGACCTAATTGGGTTGCAAAATAAATTCTTGCGATAACATGCATTAAATTTGAGGGTATATATTTGTATATTTGAGTTTTAGTATAGATTCCAATTATACGCCATTTAGGTAAACTCGATCCGTGAAGAAGCTCTAGCATATATCTCCAACCAGTTGCTAAAAAACCCATTAATACTACATAAATTGCGATAAATAAAATTATAAAAGGTATCCAAGTATAGCTAACTTTTTGCTTTGCGGCTTCAAGATCAATATTAATAACATTGTTATAAACGAAATATAATGCAGCTGCGCTTATTACCCAACCAAGAATTTCTATTATTTTCTTTTTTAAAGGTTTTTTGTTATTTTCCAAAGTAAAATGCTCCTAATTAGAAATCAAGCTTACTATATTGAGCTAAAAAAAGAAACTTTTATTGGAAATTAGCAGAAATGGTTCAATTATTGCCATATGCAATTATAGTGCAGGAAGAATATTTTTTTAAAAAAACTAGCTATTTCATGTGCTTTTGTAATATAATAACAATGATTACTTTGGGGTAAGTATGCTTATAAACTTATTATCAACTTTTTTCCTTTCTAATAAATTTTATCAAGCTATTAGTTTAAACAAAAATTATATATCTTCTCAAAAGGCACTGATGATTATTATTATCGCCACTTTATTAGATGATATAGCATATTATATATTTGATAATAATTATGCATTATCTAATTTTAGTTCTATTTTTTATTTTTCTGAAGTAATCTTGTCAGTTTTTGCTATTAGTCTCCTCGCCAGAATTCTTGGTGCTGGTGCAAGAATATCCCAATTTGGTTTAGTTCTTAGGGCTTATGCATACACCTTAGCTCCCGTCATTTTTGGTTCGATAATACTTATTATTGTTTCCACTACAACAAATTGCAATGTCAGTCATTATGATACTGTCAAACTTGCTGCATTTTTAGTAATTACAGGCTGGATGTGGCTATGTCAATTTATTTGCATACAAACAATTTTTAATAAATTAGGTTTTATAAAAAGAATGTTTTTATTTTTAGTTATAGTTGGAATTTATGTAGGAGTTGATAAATTCAAAAAATTCTTTTACCTCTTTTTATCTGGGTCCCAATAATCGACAATTCTAAAAGTATCTACAATATAATTTAAATTAACACTATGCTCTACTGCATCCTTATAAATTTCATAAGCAAGAAATGGTGTTAAGTATAAACCCAGTTTATCTTTCTTTGGAATTCTATTATGTAATTCTGAGATTATTACAGATGCAGTAATTTTTAGGTCACCAAAGTCTGTATTTATATTAGAGATTTTATATTTATTCATAATCTCTTCTTTTAAATCAGCATGAGTTTTCAATGATATTTCTAAGAACCTAATTATAGAATCAAAATTATCAATTACTCTAAAGCATCTTCTAGGTGGATGAACCTCAAAAGTTATTATAGGCTCATTGGGGTTCTTTGTGCTATGAACAAAACCTGAATCGTAATGATAAAACAAATTATTATTCCTACTGTTTCTTAAAGATTCTCCAACATTTCCTAAAAGATTTTTGACAGAGTCTTTATCATTACAATTATTAGAATTAAGCAAAGTGGACCAATAATTAACTGTTTCCACAAAATATGGATCCATTAAAACATTAGGGTCAAATTCTAATGCCCAAAAAAGATATTTAGGACTTCTAGTGATTAAATATTTATTAACTAAAAGATGTCTTGAAAAACAATTAGGAGTATTTAGTGTTTCTGGGAAAAAAGCTAAATTATCACCTTGATCATATTTATTTTGCTGATTTTCAAAAGAAATATAATTAATTTCTATACTCCTTTATCTTGAAGTGATTAAATAAGCACAATTATTTTTTAAGTCAGTTCCAGTTGAAAAATATCGGTCATAAAAAACAAATCTATTTTTTTCTGAATTCCATTCTAATTTCTTGCTTATTGATTTATCTTCTTCAACCACATAATATTTGCCATTTTCACTATATGAAAAATATTTCAGCTTCTTGCAGTTTTCAGCTCCCTCAGCAACATACCCTACACCAGACACATCCCCTTCAGGGCCAACTATATAAACTGATTTTACAGCGGATAAATTTTGTAAAAATGTCTCTTTATAAAATAGATTGTTTAAATCACTTGCTGTAATTTCATTCAACAGTTTTGAATCCAATCCTTGCAATGTCTCAAATTCACTGATTTCAACCTTATCTCCAATTGAAATTGAATCAACACTTATATCCCTATTGTCTATCAATTCATTATTTGAATTTTTATTCAAATAAATTAAAGAAGCACTTAACAAAAGTAAAATGTATAGAGCTGGTGTTATTATCCATTTGTTATCTCTTATTAAATATTTAATTCTCATAATCTAACTCCAAAAAATTATTCTTTAATAGGGGTAACCTTTAACATTTTGTCTGGATCAGTAACCATCCCACTTTGATCTAGTCCTTTTTTGAGGCCATCTATAAGATCCATCCCTTCAACAACTTCTCCCCAAATAGTATATTGACCATCTAGCCAATTTGCATCATTAAAACAAATAAAAAATTGAGAATTTGCACTATTTGGATCACTTGATCTTGCCATTGATGCTGTACCTCTAGTGTGTTTCTCAGCACTAAACTCTTGCTTTAGGTTTGGCTTATCCGATGAACCTGTTCCAGTTCCAGTAGGATCTCCAGTTTGAGCCATAAAGTCTGGAATTACTCTATGGAAAACTATGCCATCATAAAATCCTTCTTCAGCTAATTCTGTAATTTGCTTTACATGATTCGGCGCCAAGTCTGGTCTTAATTTTATTTTTACATCACCTGTTTCAAGCTTTATAACTATATGTGTATAATCCATTTTACCCCCTAGTAGTAGTAGATATTTAAATATATATTTTTTTAAACGCTTTTAAAAGGGTTAATGGTACTTTTAAATTTCAATATAGCATTGTATAATTACTTTTTGTAAGGTTCGCACCCCTATAATGTGATTTTAATATTCAAGAATGGAGGGCAGTTATGTCACTAATTACAAACGATCATGAAGAGTTTAGAGCAGCAGTAAGAAAATTTACTCAAGAGGAAATAGTACCTATTGCAGAAGACATAGACTCGTATAAATATCCAGATATACCTCAAGAAATTATCAAAAAAATGGCAGAACAAGGATATTTTGGAGTTATTTTTCCTGAAGAATATGATGGCTTAGGTCTTGATTACATAACATTATCTATTGTTTCTGAAGAGCTTAGTAAAGGTCTATTGAGTGTAGGAAGTGTAATGACTAGAGGAATTTTAACTGGAACTTTGTTGTTAGCTCATGGAACAGATGATCAAAAAAAGCGTTTTTTACCTGGTATTGCAACTGGAGAGTTTATGACAGCTGCAGCTTTCACTGAACCTGATTCAGGTTCTGATACTGGTAGTATGATTACTAAGGCTACTAAAGTTGATGGTGGTTATATTCTAAATGGTTCAAAAGCATGGTGTACTTATGCAAATAGGGCACATTATTTAACAGTACTTGCAAGAACTGATTCAGACTTAAGTAAGAGACACAAAGGATTGAGTATTTTTATGGTTGAAAAAGAACCTGGTGAAGATATAGATCATCCTAATATAAAAGGTGAACCAATACCTACAGTTGGATACCATGGAATGAAATCCTATAATCTCTCACTTGAAGATGTTTTTGTCCCTGAAGAAAATATGATTGGAACAGAGGAAAATAGAGGATTTTATCAATTAATGGAAACCTATGAGGCAGCCAGGCTTCAGACTGCTGCTAGGGCAGTAGGAGTAGCTCAAGCAGCTTTTGATTTTTCATTACAATATTCAAAAGAAAGAGAGCAATTCGGAAAACCTATTTCTGAACACCAAGCTATAAGAATGAAGTTATCTGAAATGGCAACAGAGCTTGAAGCTGCTAGACAGTTAGTTTATTATGCTGCATCAATGAAAGATTCTGGTAAAAGATGTGACCTTGAAGCTGGTATGGCTAAAGTTAAATCTGCTAAAGCAGCAGAATATGTAACAAGGGAAGCCATGCAAATACTTGGTGGATATGGATATTCTAAAGAGTTTCCCGTGGAAAGATTTTGGAGAGATGCAAGAGTAATAAGTATCTTTGAAGGTACTAGCGAGATTCAGCATGAAGTTATTGCGAAATCTTTATTAAGTAAATAAAAATCAAACATCAGGAGGAGATAAATGTTTGTATTAGATGGAGGAACTAGAGTAGTAGTTCCAAGAACAGAATTAACCTACCCGGGGCACAACATGAAGCTTCATACAAATGCAGCGAGTGCTGAGAAAACACCTGTTGATCATGTAATGGCTGATTTGGAGGATGCTTGCCCATATGAGTTCAAAGGCGATAAAAGTAGAGCTACTATGGTTGAAGCTCTAAATACTTTAGATTTTGGTAAAAAAGTAATTACAGTAAGACCAAACAATATTAAATCTGAATTTTTTAAAGGTGATATGGAGGCTATACTTAGTGGAGCGGTTGATAAATTTCATGGAATTATAATTCCAAAGTGTAATGGTCCCGAAGATGTAAAACTTGTTTCTGAAACAATTGATGAGCTTGAAGCAAAACATGGATGGAAAACTAAGTTGGCAATAGAAGCCTTGATAGAAAGGCCAAGAGCTCTAGAATATGCCTTTGAAATGGCAAAAGCTTCTCCAAGAATGGCAGGCTTAATTTTTGGTATTGCAGATTATACTGCTGAACTTGGTGTTGACCCTAGTGCATGTTTAGATGCACAAAATGAAGTTTTTTATTATGAAAAAAAGGCTGTCATTACTGCTGCAAAAGCTGCAGGTCTTCATGCAATAGATAATGTATATCTAGGTCTTTGGAGGAAAGATGATACTCCAGAACAAGTTAAAAAAGTTGAAGATGGTTTAAGAAAAAAAGTTCAAGGGTCAGCTTTAATAGGAATGGATGGAACTTGGGTTATTCATCCTCAACAGGCTGTAATATCCAATAGTGCTTTTACACCAAATGAAGAACAAATCAAAGAAGCAAAACAGCAACTAGACTTCTATCATGAAATGGGCGGAGGATCTATGTTTAACCCAGAAACCGGAGAAATGATTGATGAAGCAACTGCAAAAATTGCTTTAATGAGAGTTTCTAAGGCTCATTTAGCAGGTTTAGTTGATAAGGAATATCTAGATTTAATGGCTGAAAAAAGCAAATCAATAACAGGATATGATATTCTTGGTTCTTAACTATGGAACAAACTGAAAGAGATAAACCTTGGATTATGAGGACTTATGCTGGTCATACGACAGCTGAGGATACTAATAAACTTTTCAAAACCAATCTATCAAAAGGTCAGACTGGCTTAAGTGTGGCCTTTGATTTACCTACTCAAACTGGTTATGACTCAGATCACATTTTATCAGAGGGTGAAGTTGGAAAGGTTGGAGTTCCAATTTCACATATTAATGATATGGAAACTTTATTTGATGGAATTCCACTAGATAAGATGAATACATCAATGACTATAAATGCAACTGCTGCTTGGCTACTAGCTCTTTATTGTGGTGTTGCAAAAAACAATAATGTTGAATTAGAGAAGCTTCAAGGAACAACACAAAATGATATTTTGAAGGAATATCTATCAAGAGGTACATACATATTTCCACCAAAGCAATCTATAAAGATGATTTCAGATATGATAATATTTTGCTACAAAAATATACCTAAATGGAATCCTACCAATATTTGCAGTTATCACTTACAAGAAGCAGGAGCAACTCCTGTTCAGGAGTTAGCCTTTGCACTTTCAAATGCTATTTGTATATTAGATACAGTCAAAGAATCCGGAAAAATACCACCTGATGAATTTGAGAAAGTAGTAGGAAGAATATCTTTTTTTGTAAATGCTGGAATAAAATTTATTGAAGAATTATGTAAAATGAGAGCATTTACAGATATGTGGGAAGAAATTTGTACAAATAGATATGGAGTAAAAAATCCTAAATTCAAAAGATTCAGATATGGTGTTCAAGTCAATTCTCTTGGACTAACTGCTCAACAACCAGAAAATAATGTTGCAAGGATAATCATCGAGATGCTTGCTGTAACTTTAAGTAAGGATGCAAGAGCAAGGGCAGTTCAATTACCTGGCTGGAATGAAGCATTGGGTTTACCAAGACCTTGGGACCAGCAATGGTCATTAAGATTTCAACAAATACTCGCTTTTGAAACCGACTTATTAGAATATGGTGATATTTTCAATGGATCAACTGTTATAAATGAAAAAGTTGAAAATTTAAAAAAAGAAGCATATAAGGAAATTGAGAAAATTGATGAAATGGGTGGCGCTGCAGTTGCTCTTGAAAATGGATATATGAAAGAAGCACTAGTAAGCTCATTATCTAAAAGGTCTCAAGAAATTGAAAATGGTAGTAAAAAAATTATCGGTGTTAACACATTCACTGAAACAGAGGAATCCCCTATTGGTGCAAATGAATCAATACAAAAAGTTGATGAAAATTTAGTTAAGAAGAAAATAGATTCTTTGATTGAATATAAAAAAAATAGAGATCAAAAGAAAGTAAATGAGTCCTTAAGTAATTTAAAAAAATCTGTTGCAGCATCTGAGAACATAATGGAGGCAACTATTGAATGTGTAGTAAATGGAGTAACCACTGGTGAGTGGGCTAATTCGTTAAGAGAATTATTTGGTGAATATAGGCCTCCAACTGGTACTTCAATCTCAACTAATATTAATGATGACGAAATTAATGAAGTTAGAAAAGAGGTTTCAAAGATTTCTAAATCATTAGGTAGGCCTATTAAAATTTTAATAGGTAAACCTGGACTAGATGGGCATTCTAACGGTGCAGAACAAATAGCAGTAAGAGCTAGAGATGCCGGAATGGAAGTTATATATCATGGTATCAGATTAACTCCTGACGAAATTATCAGCACTATTGAGCAAGAAAATGTTGACCTAGTAGGATTAAGCATTTTATCTGGCTCACACTTATCAGTTGTCCCAAAAATATTAAGTATGAAAAAGGACAAAGGGTTTGGCTCTACTCCTCTAATTGTAGGTGGAATCATACCTGATGAAGATAAAGATAAACTGCTAGCCAATGGTGTAAGAGCCGTATATACACCTAAAGACTATTCTCTTAATCAAATAATGTTAGATTTTGCTGGTATTGTTAAAGAAAATATTTAATTTTTATCTATTTCTATTTTTTCCAGATTTAAGCTCATCTTCATAAGTTTGATATTCTTCAATATATTTATCTTTAAATTCTTTAAAGGCCCTTGAATCTTCAAGAACAGAATTAATCTCAGAGATTACCACTGATTTTTTTTCTCTGTCAATTAATAGGAAAATTTCAATATCTCCTTTTTCCCAAACATAAGTTTTAAATGAATAAATAGAAGATTCACTTGTAGGCTCTTGGTAGAAATCTAATAAGAAACCATAGGCAACTGTTATGATTTTATCTAAATTGTCAGTATTAATGGCATTAATAAAAATCCTTGATGCCAATAAATCCCCATCAAAGAAATCTACAACTGCGGATATATTCTTATATCTGAAGAGATTTTTATTATCAAAAAGGCTTCCCTTAATTTCATAAGTCTTAATATCTTTCATAGAGTCTCTAGTAGATGAATACTCTAAATTTTTCTCTTTTAGTTTTCTTACTAGGTCCCTTTGACTATCATTTATATTAAGACCTGATAAAAGACTATAATCACCATACTCAATTTCGTTTGTCGATACTGAGGACTTATCAGGCATGACCCAGCTTGGCCTATCATCCCATTTATCACTTATCCAACTACATGAAGAAGTTAAGATAAAAATAAAAAATATAATTAATAATCTGTAATGCATTTAATACCTTTCTCTTGGTGATCCTGGTCTAGAAATTGAACTTTCTTTTGATTTGTTTTTTAAACCTTTAGGATTGATATTAACATGTTCAGTATGATGTTTTATTTCCTTTCCAGTTTTTCCGTAATTCCAATTTTCTCTTGGCGATTTAGCACTAGAAAAGTTAATTGAGAAAAAAATTGAGCTAATCAAAAAAAGGAAAGAAAGTAGTTTTAAAAACATCTATACTAATAATACATTCAAATTGGTTAAAATAAATGAACAATTTAAATACAAAATTTCCAAAAAACATATTTTTAATTCTTTCGATAATTGTACATTTGCTTATTTTTGTAATTGCATTAATTTTAGGTGGTATTGGAATATTTGATAAAGAGCCTCTTAAATACATAGAGATAACTGAAATAATACAAGAACCTAATATTAACAATGAGAAAGCAAAAAGACTTGCTAAAAATAGCCGTAAGGCTTTAAAAGAAACTGCTCCAAAAGAAGAGATAAATAATTACAAAAAACCATCAGTTCAATCAAGCGAATCTCAACTTTCGAAAAAAGAAACCAAAAAGAATGATAAAGAAGATGATAAACCCCTTGAAAAAGATGGATATATTGCAAAAAAGAAAAAAGAGGATAAGAAAACTGAGGAATCTATTAGCTCAAAAGAAAACATTTTTTCTCCAAAAATTACAGATAATAAAGTAAAATTAAATGAAGAAACTGTTGATTTAGATACTAAAGAATTTAAATACATCTCTTATTTTTTAAAAATAAAAAGAAAAATTGAATTAGTTTGGTCTTATCCACAAGAAGCATATAGCAAAGGTTATACTGGTAAAGTTGTAGTCAAAATGTCCTTAGATAAAACAGGAAAATTAATTGATGTGAAAATACTAAAGTCATCTGGCTATAAAATTTTGGACAATGAAGCAACTAAATCAATTATTGAAGCTTCTCCTTATGCACCATTTCCTGAATCATGGGAAGGTTTAGATAAATTAAATATTAGAGTTAAATTTGCTTATCTAACGGGTAGTTGGCAATTTAGATAATTTCTAATCCTTTTTTAGATTTGACCTCACCAATTATATAAAATTTTTCATTTAGCCTCTTAAAAATTTTTTGAATTAAATCAATTTTTGTTTTTTTAACACTTATAACCATTCCTATACCCATATTAAATACCCTTGCCATTTCATTGTAATCTAATGATGATTTTGCCATAATATCTTCAAATACTGGTCCTATGGGCCACAAGCTTTTATTTATCCTAATCCCTAGGTTTAAAGGAATCATTCTTGGTATATTTTCAATAATTCCTCCACCAGTGATGTTTGCAATTCCAGTTATGGATCCTTGTTGAGACAATAACTTGTGAATTAAGTTTGTATATAGTTTTGTGGGCTTCATGACAGCATCTAAAAACTTTCCTTTAATTGTAGGTTTATTTTTACCACTATAAAGTTTTCTAATTAGTGAATAGCCATTGGAATGAGGGCCAGATGATGGAATTCCTATTAAAATATCACCTGCTCTAACTTTTTCAGGAGAGATTATTTTTTTTCTGTCTACTACACCAACGGAAAATCCTGCTAAATCAAACTCGTGTGGCTTGTACATCCCAGGCATTTCAGCAGTTTCTCCTCCAACTAGGGAACAATTTGAATCTATACAGCCTTTAGCAATTCCCTTGATTACTTTTGAGTGATAATCAGAGTTCAATTTTGAAGTTGCGAGGTAATCTAAAAAAAATAAAGGTTTTGCACCTGTACAAATAAGGTCATTTATACACATCGCAACAAGATCAATTCCCAAGCCTTCTATTTTGTTAGTTTCAACTCCTAGCTGAACTTTTGTTCCAACACCATCGGTACAAGAAACTAAAACTGGATTGTTTATGTTTTTAAGATCTAAAGAATATAAAGCTGCAAATGATGTTGTATTTCCTATAGTATTTTTTGATAAGGTTCGTTTTACAAAGGGTTGAATTTTTTTAACAAAAAGATTTCCCTCATCAATATTTACACCTGATTTTGCATAAGTAATTTTTTTTTTCATTTGGTTAGTTAATGATACCAAATAAAATTCTAATTAGCCTAGGAATAAATGGGCCCAGCATTGAAATTGTCACCAATAATGTGATAAAGCCAAATACCCCTAAGGCAAAACCAATAGTTCCTGCTCTTCCTAGATTATTGCTTTTTTTATCCATTAGTGACCGTCTCCCCCTTCAATTTTTTTTATTAAATATTTATCTTTAGTTGTAAATATTGGGAAATAACTAAGAAATTTTGTTACACATAATAAAAATATACATAAAAATCCAAATGTAATAAGAACAACTTCAAAACCTATGTGGAAATGATTGTGCATTATTGATGGATATATGAGCCATATTTTTTCTAAAAATAATCCAAGAAAAGAAATTGTCGCAATCGTCGCAAGAATTGGTTTAGCCAATTTAGTAGTCCTAGGAATCAATGAAACAAATGGTATTACAAATGTACATGTTAAAAAGGCCCAAATAAAAGTACTATAAGGCTGTTCAAAAACTCTTGAACCGACATAGCCTGTTTCCTCAGGCATATTTGCATACCATATAGGAAGAAATTGTGCATAAAGAGTGTAAAGCCAAAAAACAGACAAACCAAACATTAATTTACCACAATCATAAAATTGCATTTCTGTTATTATTTTATGCAAATTAAATTTATTAGTCAGCATTTGTGAGATTATAACGGCTAACATCAACGCAGCTAAAACTGATGCCATAAAATAATAGACTCCAAATAGAGTACTGTAAAAATGAGAATCCAATGACATCATAAAATCAAATGCTATAAAACTCATTGATAATGCATATATGAATGCGATTGCAATTGAAAGCTTGTAAAGTTTCGAATCAAAATTATTTTCACCTTCGTTTAAAGGTTTTGACAAGAAAGAAAAGAACCCTTTGTAGCAACTTGTACCAGCAACATCTTGTCTGATTGAATTATATAAATAGTAATATATCAATGTGTGAAGAATTCCAACAAACAAGAAAGTTCTACCAAAAACAAAGATTTCATTAAGCCAAAGTGATTTCTGAACATAAACAGGTTTTGTTGTCATATAAGGGAGAGTATATTCACCAGCAAAATACATAAGAATAATAAATATAAAAACTATTGGAATAAATGATCCAAAGGATTCAAAAATCCTCATTAGGGGTCTTCCCCAACTCGATTCTGTAATTCTCATTGCTGCAGCAAACAGGACACCGCCATGACTTACACCAGCCCAAAAAATAAAATTCAAATGAAAAGCTGTCCAAGCTAAATCGGCATGAGATCCAAGTGCATAGTAAATAAAAGATGCTATACCAATCAATGCACCAACAATTAAAAAAATCGTGAAAGTTGAAGAAAAAACTATCTTTTTATTGAGATCTTCTATCATCCTAAATTTTCTCCTTATTTAACCTTTCCTTGTAGATATCTAACATAATAAACTATGTCCCAAGCTTCTTTTTCATTGATCCTTCCATATGCAGGCATCATAACTTTGCCTCCATATCTGATATAAGCATATATATAACCATCTGTTCTCTTTTGAGTTTGTGCTTGTTTTAAATTTACGGGATAAAAATAAGCATTTTTTCTTAAATCATTTTTAATAACAGGTCCATACCCATCACCATCCATACCATGACAAGCATAGCAATAAGTTTGATATAATTCTTTACCTTTAACTATTGAAGCTTTACCATCATTAGGGCCTGTTTGAATTTCTTCATATTCTTCCCTTGTTAACTCTCGATTTTTCTGCCCTTTTCTTACATTATTTTCTGGATAATCTCGAGCTTCTTCATAAGGCTTAATGCTAGGATGCTCCCACATATCAGTTGACCAAGGTAAAGCATGAGCATTTAAAGATAGAGATAAAAGTAAAAATAAAATAATTTTATTCTTCATTTTTGACTCCATTAATTTGAATCTCTTCAGATCCCATATCTCTTAGAATGTTCTCTACTTCTTCCAACTGATCAGCTGAACATGAAACTAGTATTCCAAATTTATCATCACTAAATCGTTCATCATATAATTCAGGAGGGGTATCCTTTCTAAGTCTTGCATTAATTAAAAGACCCAAGAAGGTTGAAAGACCACCTATTAAAATCATACACTCGAAAACAATTATCATATAAGGTGGCAATGAAACAATAGGTTTAGCACTTGTAACAATTGGCCAATCCATAGAAGTAAATACTGTAAAAGCCAAACCAACTAATGCACCCAAGATAGCACCACATAATGTAAAATACTTTACCTTACTAGGTTCTTTACCTGTATCGAGACAGTCTTCAATTTCATGGTTTGGAGCAGGTGAAAAAACTCGTATTTCTTCAAAGCCATTTGATCTTAATTTTTTTACAGAATCCACCAGAAGATCCACATAAGAGTAGATTCCCATTATATACTGACTGTCTTTATTCATCAGTTGAGCCCTCCTCTTTCTTTTTTGGAACTGGAAGAATCTCTTTGATCTCAGCTATAGATAAGGCAGGTAAGGTTCTAACAAAAATTAAGAAGAACATAAAGAACCATGCAAAGCTTCCTACAGTAATTCCTAATTCAACCCATGATGGCTTATAAAGACCCCAAGAACCTGGTTCGAATTCTTTTGCTAAAGATATAACAATAATGTTAAATCTTTCAAACCACATACCTATATTAATTAACAGAGAAATTATAAATAAAATCTTTAGATTTTCCCTAATTTTTTTCCACCAAAGAAAATGAGGAACAATCCCGTTGCACACCATCATAATCCAATAAAATAATGCATAATCACCATTGGCTCTGTAAAGGAATTGATCATATTCATATTTATTTCCACTATACCAAGCAATAAAAAATTCGGTTAAATATGCATAGAAAACAATACTTGATGTCAAAATAATCATTTTAGACATCCCATTAAAGTTTTCCATTGTTATGTAATCTTCTAATTTAAAAATACTTCTCAAAGGTATACAAAGAGTTATAACCATTGCAAGACCAGAGAAAATTGCTCCTGCAACAAAATATGGAGGGAATATAGTGGTATGCCATCCTGGAGTGTTTGCCATGGCAAAATCCCAAGAAACAACACTGTGAACTGATATTACAAGAGGAGTAGCGAAACATGCAAAGTAAAAATATGCCCTAGTATAATGTCCCCATTCCCAACTAGAACCTTTCCATCCTAAAGATGCAACTGAATAAAAAGTTTTCTTAACTTTACCAACTACAGTATCCCTAATTGCTGCTATGTCGGGAATCATACCAATAAAGAAGAAGACTGAACTAATTGTTGCATAAGTACTGACAGCAAAAACATCCCATAATAGAGGAGAGTCAAAATTGACCCATAAACCTCTTTGATTTGGGTATGGCAATAACCAATAAAAATTCCATGGTCTACCCAAGTGGATAATTGGGAATAGGCCCGCAGTAGCAACAGCAAAAACAGTCATAGCCTCAGCTATTCTATATATAGACATTCTAAATCTTGCACGAAATAGGAATAAGACTGCTGAAATCAAAGTTCCCGAGTGAGCAATACCAACCCAAAAAACAAAATTAGTAATATAAACACCCCAGAGAACCGGGTGACTATATCCAGCAACTCCTAAGCCTGTGTAAATCTGATAAATAAAACAGTAAATACCAAATGCAAGAAATAACATATCGACTGCAAAAATAGTCCACCAACCCCATGAAGGTTTAGTTAACATATTCATCACAGTATTATTCAAATGTGAGTATTTCTGTGAAGCTGTCAAAGAATTAAAATCACTCATTTCTATCCTTTATCCCACTCTATTTTTTTCAAATATGATACTGATGGTCTAGTGTTAAGTTCTTCAAGTAATGCATAAGACCTTTTGTCTTTTGAAAGCTTAGTAACTTTACTCTTAGGATCATTAAGGTCTCCAAATTCGATAGCATCACATGAACATGCTTGCTGACAAGCAGTTAATACTTCACCATCATTTAATTTTCTTTTTTCATCTTTTGCTAAATCTTTTGCTTCTACAATTCTGTGGTAACAGAAGTTGCATTTTTCCATTACACCCTTACTTCTTACTGTGACATCTGGATTCAATTGAAGATTTAATGGCTCTGGCCACTCATACTTAAACCAATTAAATCTTCTTACTTTATATGAACAGTTATTTGAACAATATCTAGTTCCAACACATCTGCTGTAGACCATCATATTAATTCCTTCTGGATTATGATAGGTAGCAAAAACAGGACAAACAGGCTCACAAGGTGCATTCTCACAATGCTGACAAAGCTGAGGAATTATTCTTGTATCAACTCTAACTGTATCTAAAAGTTCATCTTTAATTTCATCTTGAAACCTTTCTAATTTTAACCATGACATATGTCGTCCGTTTCCAACTTGCTCTTTTCCTACAACAGGTATGTTGTTTTCTGCATAACATGCAACAACACAAGCACCACAACCTGTACACTTATCTAAATCAATATTCATTCCCCATTTATGAACGAAATAATCATACTCTCTATACATATCATATTCTTTATGTCCACCATGATGGTCATCATGATGATCCTCATGATGATCTGCCAAAGCTGATAATGCTATAGTTTGAGCTATATCTCTATTTTCTTGAGAGAAAGAATGTTGGACTTTGACAAATTTCTCAGATTTTCCAGTCTTAGATATTGATACCTTCGCTGATGTAAAATCAATCGAACCATCATTGCTAGTAACAGGTGATAATAAATCCAAAGGATTTACACCACGATTGGATGCATACCTTCCCATTGCTGTGTGTCCTTGACCTAAAGAGATTGAAACAGTATCTGGTCTCATTGCACTTGTTAGGTATGCTTGTGTTTGTATTTTTCCAAAATCTGATTCAATTTGAATTATATCACCTTCTTCAATTTCTAATTTATTCGCTAATTTTGTATTAATTTCAATCCAAGAGTCCCAGACAGCTGTAGTTAATAAATCGGGTAGTTCTTGAAGCCATGAATTATTAGAACTTCTTCCATCATAGAATCTATATGAAGGTGTAATATATAAATTTAATCTATCTTCAGCGGAATCTATTTCAAATTTTATCTTCTCGTTAGCAATAAATTTTGGTGATGAATAGTTTGAATTATTTTTAAACAAACCTCCATCTTTAACAACTTTATTCCAAAAAGTTTCAAATGATTCACTACCACTTAATACTTTCCATGAATTTTGCAAATACTCGTAAAAACTTTTCTGAGAGATTTCAATATCAGGATTTGATTGAATTCTATTAAATAAACCAACTAAAACTTCCTCGGAGGAAATTCCATCATATAAAGGTTTCATTGCTGGCTGAATAACCATTAAGTTTCCATTTACACCTTCATAATCTCCCCATTTTTCAAAGGGGTGTAAGTCTGGGATAACTAAATCACACATTTTAGTCGTTTCGTCATCTAAATTTGAAAAACTGACTTTAAAATCGATTTTTTCAAAAGCTTCAGAGAAACCAAAGGTCTTTGGAACATTGTATGCAGGATTTGCTCCATGAACAACAACTAAATCAACATCACCATTTTTAGCTTTTTCTATAAAATCAGTCATTTCTTTAAAATCAGAACAATTTGAGAGAGAAAGAAAATTATCAAAGTCTATCTTATCTGAATTTCCTGTTATTTCATTTAACAAATTTATTGCTACTATAGTATCTCTTGAATCTGAACCATCAGATGCAATTCCACCACCAATTGCTAATGCGGATTTAGATGAAGCAAACTCTTTAGCAATCTTAGAAATTGAATCTTCAGCTACACCAGTAAGTTCTGACGTCTTGGCTAATGAAAAATATGACAAGTTATCAACAATGTTAGGAATGGAGTTTCTATTTAATTTATTCTGTTTGATATAATTTATTATTCCTAAAACAAGACTTAAATTTTTATTCGGAGATATTGGTACCCATTCGTCGGCCTTAGATCCTGTAAGTGTCAGTTTTGGTTCAACTTGAACAAATTTAGACTTCTTTTTTCCTTTCAAAGAATGCATTTTTGCAAACTTCTTAGAATACTCAGTTGGAGATAACCAAGTCTCTAAAAAATCTGCCCCAAAACTAATTAGATAATCAACATTTTCAATATGATATGTTGGTATTAAAGCTTTACCGTAACTAATCTCATTTGCTTTCCTTATTGACTCATAAGAAAAAGTTTCAAACTTTATTCTTTTTGCAGATATTTTATTAGCAAAACTATCTAAAAGCTTATCGTATGAACCAGTTGTATTGTTAGTAATAATATAAGGGTTTTTTGGGTTCTCATTAATCTTGTTAACTAAAATATCTGAAGCTGCTACAAATGTTACAGCTGTTAGGTTATTTCTATTATTTTTTGAAAGAGGTTGTTTTATCCTATCTGGATCGTAAAGAGTTTGTAATGTCGCTTGATCTTCTGCTGATGAAGCTCCCTCTGAGATTGGATCAAGACTATTACCCTCAACTTTTATTGCTCTACCTTCTCTAACTTTAACTACAACTGATGAACCTGCAGGAGAATTAGGAATTGCAGTCGAGTAATAATTGGCTAATCCTGGGATTACATTCTCTGGAGGAACTGCATAGGACACTAATTTATCCAATGGCTCTGGTGTACATCCCGAAGATATAACAGCAGCTCCACTAATAGCAGTCAATGCTTTTAGAAAATCTCTTCTATTTAATGTTCCATTCTTTTTATTATCTGATTCCATTTAAAAGACACTCGCTAATAATGACATGTAGAACAGTCTTTTAGCCAAGCAACCTCCTTTTCAATGTTAATTAACTTAGGAGCATAATCTTTGTTGCTATGCTTATCTCCTAATTGATGATCATAATCTTTGTATAACTTATCAGAACGAATTCTACCTGTATGTGACATTATTCTCTTATCTAAATCTGAAAGTTCACTTATACCTTTATGATTTGCTTCAATCTCCCTAAAGTTTGCATCGAGTTTTTCTTCATGACAACTGATACACCAACCCATCTGAATTTTAACAATAGGTTTTGGGATATCAACTTCTTCAACATTTCCATGACAAGTCGTACATTCTAACCCATATCTTATGTGAGGCTTATGAGGAAATTTAGCATGCTCAGCAACATAGTGATAATTTACCCATACAATTGGCTCTTTTCTTTCCCAATAACCTGTAAGTTTTTTAATTTCTTCCTCAAAAACTATACGTTTTCTATTATCATACAAATAATTGTTAGGATCAATTACCTCACCTTTATATTCTTTAAGGCGTTCTGGATCATTTGAATCATATTCAGCCTTAACATATGTATGACATCCCATACATTCCATAACTGAAGGTATTCCTGGTTGAGAAGATTTGGCTACATAAGAATGACAATATGTACAAGGGATGTTATTAACACCGGAGTGAATTTTATGACTAAAAGCTATAGGTTGATGAGGCTCATACTCTTTTATAAAACCAAAGTATGTAATAGCCACAGTGGCTACAAAGGCAATTATAGTTAGAAAGATTAGCTTCTTCGACAACTCTTTTATCCTTATTTTCTTTATGCGACTTACGGTGGTCCGTAAAATAATATCATAGTCAAAAAGGGTGTCAATTATGCATTAAAACTCTTAGCAAATTGAATTTTAGAATTATTAATAAATTCTTTTTGATCAAAATTTCCATCTAAATTTTTATCCAAATAGTCTTTAGTTTTGGCATGGAAATTAGAATCCTTTCTTTTGAGAAATTTAGGTATAACACCTGCTATCTTCACCCCACTATCTGCTAAATATATAGGGTTGTATAGTTCTGATATTTTTGGATTTGTTGGGTAATTATTAAAAATAACACCTTTAAAGCTTATTTTTTTGCATTTTAGGGCATTTATGGACAGTAAAGTGTGATTTATAGTACCTAAATTAGGATTTACAACTAAATAACAACTAGCATTTAAATCTTTAATTAGATTTATTACCTTATATTTCTTGGTTAATGGTACCTCCAATCCACCCGCGCCTTCAACTAAAATCAAGGGATAATCTCTACTTAATTCCTTAATATTTTTCCTTATAAGTGAAATGCTAATCCTTTTATTTTCTATTAACGATGCTGTGTATGGAGATATTGGATTAGAAAAAGAATAATAATTAAAAAAATCAACATTTTTTGTTATTTCAATATTTTTTTTATTAAATTGTTTAATAAAATCCAGGTCAGATTTATTTTTTTTATTAACTCCAGATTCTACGGGTTTAACAACAGCAATTTTCTTATATTTTTTTTCAGAACTTGAATTAAGAAAGGAAGACAAAATAATGGAAGTTGCAAAAGTTTTACCAATATCAGTATCGTTGCCGGTAATAAATAGAATCATTTATAAATCAAGAAAACTTAACACTTCTTCACCATGGCTGGCAGCTTTAACTTTATCCCATATAAAAAGAATTTTTCCTTGTTCATCAATTAAAAAGCTCTTTCTGTTTGCTGAACCTTTTTCATTCAAAACACCATATGAAGATATAATCTTCTTATCAGGATCTGGAACTAAATCAAAATTTAAATTGAATTTAGATTTAAAGTTTGCATGAGACTTTTCAGAATCCTTACTAACTCCTATCACTTTAATGTTTTTTTCTAGTAAAAAATCCATCGAATCTCTTAAAGAACATGCTTGCTTAGTACAACCAGGTGTATTATCTCTAGGATAAAAATATATTAGAACCTTTTGCCCTTTGAAGTCTGAAAGAGATAATGAGTTCCCATCTGAACTAATATATTTAAAATTCGGTGCCTTTTTACCAACTGATATATTACTCATCTAATCTATACCCATGCTTGCTCGAGCCTCTTCACTCATTCTTTCAGGGGTCCAAGGTGGATCCCAAACTATTTCAATATTCGCCTCTTTTACTTCATCAAGCTCACTAACTAATGTTTGAGATTCTAAAATAATTTCCCTTGCTGAAGGGCAGCCTGGTGAAGTCATGGTCATTTGTAAATTGACAATATCTCCATCAATTGCAATATCATAAACTAATCCCAAATTAACTATATCAATTGGTATCTCAGGATCATAAACATGAGATAATGCTTCTAATACTTTTTCTTTTGTGACTGCCATGATTACACTAAACTCTTTATAACTGATAAAGCTGCTTCAAAATTTGGTTCACTTGCAATCTCTGTAACATATTCAACATGCTTAACAGTATTATCTTTATCTAAAACAAATACTGCTCTCGCTAGAAGACCTTTATCTTTTATTAAAATCCCATATGCTGAACCAAAATTATTTCCTAAATAATCAGATATATTTTCGACTCTCTCAATTCCTTCAGAACCACAAAATCTTTTTTGTGCAAAAGGCAAATCAGAGCTTACGGTATATATCTTTAAATCACCACTAATATTTGCTGCCTCTTCGTTGAATCTTCTAGTTTGTGCAGAACAAACTGGTGTATCAACTGACAATATCACATTAAAAACTTTCACCGAATCACCCATATCTGCAAGTGAAACCTTTGGCATTAGTCCCTGATCACAAATAAAATCGGGTGCCTTATCTCCTATTTTTAATTCAGGACCAATTAAAGTTATTGGATTACCTTTTAAAGTTACTGCTGAATCTCTTTCAATACTCATAATATAAACTCCTTTATAAAACATAAGGTAAACAGATATCAATTTAGTGTCAAGAATCGTCAGAGTCTAGTCTAATTAAAGCCTGCTTTGCAGTTATTGATAATACATGGTCTTCTGAATGGGTATATTTTAAAATTCTATCTTTATAAGATTTTTGACCTGAATTACCCATTACATTTAAAATGTTTCTAATTAAGCCATTTTTCTTCGCTCTTTTTACTGGACTTTTAATTTTCATGGTTTCCCAATCTGTTTCTACCAAGTCAAGAATATTATCCAATTCAGGTGAAACAAATTCATCTCGAAGATTCCAATTAAAATTATTTTTAATTTTAGACTTACTATTCCAAGGACATACCTCTTGGCAAATATCACATCCATATATATTACTTCCAACTTGTTTAACAAAGTCTTTTGATACTTCTTTTTTATTTTCAATAGTTAAGTAAGATATGCATTTATTAGAATCAACAATCTTATCTTCAATGATTGCATTTGTTGGACAAGCATCTATACATCTAGTACAAGTTCCACACATGTCTTTTACAGGTTCATCATAAATGAACTCCTCGCTAATCAAAATTTCAGCTAGAAAAAACCATGATCCAAGACCCTTATTTATCAAGCATGAGTTTTTACCTATCCATCCAATACCTGCTTCTTTTGCATACCCTCTTTCTAAAACTGGTCCAGTATCTACATAAACTTTGTGTTTAATAGGGTTATTAAAAAACTTTTCAATTTCTTTTACAATTGATTTCAATTTTTTTTCTAAAATTTTATGATAATCATCAATTATGGCATATCTTGCAATCCATCCATGATTATTTTTTACATTATGAGAGTTGATTTTATTCTCTAAAACATTGTAATTGATGGCACAGGAGATGATGCTTTTAAATGAGGAGTCTATAAAAGAAACTGGCTTTTGTCTTTTATCGTTTGCCATATAATCCATCTTGGCATTATATTTTTGATCTAACCACTTTTTAAGGTGACTAAAATCATCAATAGTCTTACATGAGGAAAATCCAACGAAGTCGAATCCTTCTGAATAAAATAAATCTTTTATCTCGTTCTGTAAATTAATTTTGGGCATGGAGATTATAAAGGGAAATTATTTCATCACTAATTTCACTTGGATTCTTAAAATCAGTAGTTATGTGGTATTTAAATGATTCATAAGTATCTTGCCTGGATTGAAATAAATTTTTTGCTGTGCTATATGGATCATCAGTCAACAATAAGGGTCTAGTTTTATCCTCTTTGATTCTTTTAAAAATATTTTCGAAATCAGCCTTTAAATATATTGAGAAAGTTTCTTTTAAAATCTTACAATTTTCACTTCTTAAGATTATTCCTCCACCCGTTGATACAACTGAATTCTCCGAATTTTTAAGCTTCTTTAATTGTTGTACCTCTAAATCTCTAAAAGCCGATTCCCCATCAACTTCGAAGATTTCACTAATTGCTTTTCCTTGTTCAATTTCTATAGAGTGGTCTGTATCGATTAATTCAAATCTTAACTTTTCTGCTAAAAACTTACCTACAGTAGTCTTACCAGCACCCATAAAACCAATTAAAAAAATACTTTTCATTTAACAACCATTTTTTCTATATATTTTGCTACCATATCGAATTCTAAATTAATAACATCTCCAACTCTCCATTCATTAGAGTTGGTTTTTGAATCTGTATGAGGGATTATGTTTATAGAAAGTTTATTTTTGACTATATCATTAACTGTTAAGCTAATACCATCTATGGCAATAGATCCCTTTTCAATGACATATCTAGCATATTTTTTACCAAACTTAATCCAATATTTTATAGATTCACCATCTTCAATTATATCAGTTATTTCACCAACACTATCTACATGACCACTGACTATGTGACCGCCGAATCTTGAGCTAGCTTTCATGGCTCTTTCTAAGTTTAAAGAACTCCCTTCTTTCTTTAATCCTATATTAGTTTTCTCCAAAGTTTCTTTTGAAGCTAGAGTTTTGAAAAAAGTTTTACCAGATGAAATTACCGTCAAACAAGTTCCATTTACTGAAATAGATTCGCCTAAATTAAATTTAGGCTTAGAAATAATACTACATCCTATAGTTAGAATCTTTTCACCTGAATCTCTCTGGTCGATTTTTTTTAATAATCCAACTTCTTCAACTATTCCTGTAAACAATATTAAGTCTCCCAAAAGATTGTAATAAAAATAATATTATACCAACTGAAATGAATAGGTCTGCAAAATTAAAAGCAGGCCAGTGAAAATTATTATAATAAATATCAATAAAATCTACTACTCCGTTTAAAAAAAATCTATCAAATGAATTTCCAATTGCTCCTGCGAGTAAAAGCGAAGATGCTAACTTTAAAGTTTTATCATCATAGTAAATTTTAAGGATTAAGTATGTTGCTAAGATAAATATAATAAAATGAGCAATATAAATATAATCTAAATTGTGGTCTGAAAATAAACCAAATATAAATCCTGAATTTTTATAATATACAAGATTTAACCAATTATTAATTGGAACAACCTGGCCATAAGAGAAATTGTTAACTATTAAGTACTTAGTTAATTGATCAATCGATGAGAATAATACTACGAGGGATAAAAAATTCATTTAGAAAATCTTATTAAGAACAAAATCTTTAGTTCCAGAAGGTGTTTTAACTGAAAACTCGTCTCCCACCATCTTGCCTATTAAACTTCTTCCTATTGGTGATTCAATAGATATCGAACCCTTATCAGGATCAGATTCTTCTGGACCTAACAATTGATAACTTTGAATATCTCCTGTATCAAGATCTTCAATCTCGAAAGACAATCCAAAAATAAGTTTTGATTTATCTTTTATGAGACTTGGATCAATTACAACACATGAGGACAACTTGCTCTCAAGCTCATTAATCCTTTTGTCTACATAAGCTTGCCTTTCTTTTGCTGTTTCGTATTCAGCATTCTCAGATAAATCTCCAAGAGACCTTGCAAATTCTATCATTTTGATGACACGAGGTCTTTCCTCATTTTTTAGTTTTTTAAGTTCTTCTTGTAACGACTTAAAACCATTCGTTGATATTGGTAATTTGTCCATGTGTAATTATACCCTTAAAAATAATCTTGAAGTGGCTTAACTTTTATTGAACCATTTTTTATATAATCAATTGCATTGACACCAGCTATGGCACCTGCAATTGTTGTAAAGTAAGGTATTTGCTTAATTAATGAAGTTCTTCTTATGGAAAAAGATTCAATAATTTCGCGATTACTAAAAGTTGTATTGATAACTAAATCTATTTTATCATCCCTTATTAAATCAATAATGTTTGGATTACCATCTTTCACTTTTTTAACCAATTTTGATTCAATTGAATTATCCTTTAAAAACTTATTTGTTCCAACAGTTGTAACTAAATCAAACCCTAAACTAATGAGCTTGTTTGCTACAGATAAAATTTTAGCTTTATCGCTATCCTTAATGCTTATAAAAGCTGTTCCCGAGGAAGGTAATCTGTTCCCTGCAGCTATCTGAGCTTTGGCAAATGCTGCATATAAGTCTTTATCTATTCCCATAACCTCACCAGTTGATTTCATTTCTGGACCCAATATGGTGTCAACATTAGGAAATTTAATGAATGGAAATACTGATTCTTTTACACAAAAATGATCTATTTCAAAACTTTCAGGCAAACCTAATTCCTCTAAAGATTTCCCAGCCATAATTCTTGAAGCCATTTTTGCCAAAGGAACCCCAACAGCTTTTGAGATAAATGGAACTGTTCTACTTGCACGAGGGTTCACTTCAATTATAAAAACTTTTTCATCTTTGATTGCATACTGGATATTTAAAAAACCTTTCACTTTAAGTTTTAATCCAATATTTTTGGTTTTTTCTTTTATCTCATTTATTACTTTTTCTGATAAAGAGTAAGGGGGCAATACCATGGTGCTATCCCCTGAATGAATACCTGCTTCTTCAATATGTTCTAAAATTCCACAAATACAAACATTCAATCCATCTGAAATCGCATCAACATCAACTTCTTTTGCATCATTCAAAAACCTATCCATCAAAACAGGTCTTTCATTAGAGGCTTTGACAGCTTCTGTAAGATATTTTTCTAATTCAGATTCTGAATATACAATCTCCATTGCTCTTCCACCCAAAACATAAGAAGGCCTTACAATTATGGGAAATCCCAAATCTTTTGATTTTAAAAGAGCTTCACCTGATGATTTTGCAATTGCGGATTCTGGTTGAAGGACATTTAATTCTTTCATCAGTGAATTAAACCTTTCACGATCTTCTGCTAAATCGATACTATCTGGAGAGGTTCCTATTATCTTCCCGCCAGAGGCTTCAATATCTAATGCGAGCTTTAAAGGAGTTTGACCGCCAAAATGTACTATTATTCCATCAGGCTTTTCTTTATTAATTATCGAAACAGTATCCTCTATCGTTAAAGGCTCAAAATATAACTTATCAGAAGTATCATAATCAGTACTTACTGTTTCAGGGTTGCAATTAACCATAATAGTTTGATAACCATCTTCTTTTAAGGCAAAAGATGCATGGACACAACAGTAGTCAAACTCAATACCTTGACCAATTCTATTAGGTCCTCCGCCCAAAATTAAAATCTTTTTTGTTTTATCAGAAGGTGATTCATCTTCATCTTGATAAGTTGAATAAAGGTAAGGAGTGTAAGCTTCAAATTCAGCAGCACAAGTATCAACCATCTTATAAACTGGAATAATATTATTTTTAATCCTTTCGTTTCGAATTTTCTCTTCTGAATGGTTTGTAATTAATGATAAAAACTTGTCAGAAATTCCATTTTCTTTTGCAAATCTCAAATTAGAAACTTCTAAACCATTATTTTTTATTTCTTCTTCGATTTGAATTATTTCTTGAATGTTATTTAAAAACCACTTGTCGATTTTAGTAATTGAAAAAATTTCATTTATTGACATTCCAACTCTAAAAGCTGAGCCTAAATACCACAGCTTGTTTGGATTATTTGAATTCAAAATTCTTTTTATTTCCTCTTTATCATCGATAAAAGTATCAAACCCCGAAGTATCAGTTTCCATAGATCTTATTGCCTTTCCAAGGGCTTCTCTAAAATTACTACCAATGGACATTACTTCTCCAACAGATTTCATCTGTGTCCCTAATTCTGGATTTGTTTGTGGAAACTTTTCAAAAGTAAACCTTGGTATTTTGACGACAACATAATCTAATGTTGGTTCAAAAGAAGCAGGAGTATCTCTTGTAATATCATTGGGGAGTTCATCTAGAGTAAAACCAATTGCTAACTTCGCTGCTATTTTTGCAATAGGATATCCTGTTGCTTTAGATGCAAGTGCTGAACTTCTAGAAACTCTTGGATTCATCTCAATTACAACAACATCGCCATTATCAGGATTTACACCAAATTGAATATTAGAGCCACCAGTATCAACTCCTATTTCCCTTATTATTGCAATGGAGTAATCTCTTAATTCTTGGTACTGCTTATCAGTTAGTGTTTGAGAGGGAGCAACGGTTATACTGTCACCAGTATGCACTCCCATTGGATCAAAATTCTCAATAGAGCAAATTATGACTACATTGTCATTCTTGTCTCTAACTACTTCTAATTCATACTCTTTCCAACCAACAATTGATTCATCTATTTGAACTTCAGATATTGGACTTGAATCTAGTGCGGATTTAAGCAAAGGTTCAAAATCTTCTTTGGAATATGCGATACTCCCACCAGTTCCACCAAGGGTAAATGATGGTCTAAGGATTGCTGGAAAACCTATTTGTTCTATATCTTTTAATCCTTTACTTATTTCATTAACTATAATACTTTTTGGTACCCTAAGGCCTATTGACTCAATTGCTTCTTTAAACTTTTCTCTTTTCTCTGCTTTATCAATTGCCTCAATTGAAGCACCAATAAGCTCAACATTATATTTTTTTAAAATACCAGCCTTGTCTAAGTCCATGGCTAAATTTAATGCTGTTTGACCACCGATGGTTGGTAACAACGCATCTGGTTTCTCTTTTTTTATTATTTTCTCTACAATATCTACTGTCAAAGGTTCGATATAAGTCCTATTAGAGAAATCGGGATCTGTCATGATAGTTGCAGGATTACTGTTTATAAGTATTACCTTATAACCTTCTTCCATAAGAGCTTTACAGGCTTGAGTCCCTGAATAATCAAACTCACATGCTTGTCCTATCACTATTGGGCCAGAACCTATTACTAGAATAGAATTAATATCTTCTCTCTTTGGCATTTTTAAATCTCTATCCTATGAATTAGCTTTGATATAAATATCTCCGCCTGCATCTTTAAACTCTTTGGCTTTCTTCTTCAATTCAGAGTTTATATCATCTTTTGAACCAAACTCTTTAATAATATCCTGTGTAATTTTCATAGAACAAAATTTTGGGCCACACATAGAGCAAAAATGTGCAACTTTTGCATTTTGTGATGGAAGTGTTTCATCATGGAAAAGTCTAGCAGTATCAGGGTCTAATGATAAATTAAATTGGTCTTCCCACCTGAATTCAAATCTCGCTTTACTTAAAAGATTATCCCTTAATTGTGAAGTAATATGTCCCTTAGCTAAATTTGCTGCATGTGCAGCAATTTTATATGAAATAACTCCAGTTTTAACATCGTCCTTATTAGGTAGACCTAGATGTTCCTTTGGGGTCACATAACAAAGCATTGAGGTTCCATACCAACCAATCATAGCAGCACCTATAGCAGATGTTATATGATCATATCCTGGTGCAACATCAGTAGTTAAAGGGCCCAATGTATAAAAAGGTGCGCCTTCACAAATCTTATTCTCTTTTAACATATTTTCCTTAATCATCTGCATAGGAACATGTCCAGGTCCCTCAATCATGACTTGAATATCATGGTTCCATGCAATTTTAGTAAGCTCCCCCAAAGTATCTAGTTCTGCAAACTGCGCTTCATCATTGGCATCATAAATTGATCCGGGACGTAAGCCATCACCAAGTGAAAAGGCAACATCGTATTTTTTCATTAAATCACATATTTCTTCAAATTTTGTATAAAGGAAATTTTCTTCATGGTGTGACAAACACCATTTCGCCATTATAGATCCGCCTCTAGAAACAATACCGGTTCTCCTTTGAACAGTCATTGGTATATATCTCAATAGAACTCCAGCATGAATTGTAAAATAACTTACTCCTTGTTCAGCCTGCTCAATCAAAGTGTCTTTAAAAACATCCCAATTAAGATCTTCAGGAACACCATTTACTTTTTCCAAAGCTTGATATATCGGTACAGTTCCAATTGGTACAGGACTATTTCTAATAATCCATTCTCTTGTATGATGAATATTGGCACCTGTTGAAAGATCCATAATAGTATCAGCACCCCATCTACAAGCCCAAACTGCTTTCTCAACTTCTTCGCCAATACTTGATGTAACTGCAGAATTACCAATATTAGCATTTATTTTTACAAGAAAATTGGACCCAATAATCATAGGTTCAGATTCTGGATGGTTAATATTGGAAGGAATTATGGCTCTCCCTGAGGCAACCTCAGACCTTACAAACTCTGGTGTAACTACACCATCAGGTAACTCAGAATAAAATTGCTCGCCCGGATGATTTGAAAATAAATCTCTGTCATTAAAAAACTCTTGAATCTTTTGGTTTTCTCTAATAGCAACATATTCCATTTCTGGGGTTACTATTCCTTTCTTTGCATAATGCATTTGAGAAACATTTTCACCAGATTTTGCAACAAGGGGTTTCCTATTTATAAATTTTAAAGGGATTAACTCCTGCTTCTTCCTTTCCATATTTGCAAAAGTTGATGAAAACTCCCCTGCAATCTCTACATCATCACGTTCTAGTATCCATTCTTCTCTGATTTTAGGTAGACCTTTTGTGATATCTAGTTCGATATCAGGATCTGTATATGGACCGCTTGTATCATATGTAGGATACCTAACAGGGTTTTTACCATTTTTATCAACATGGATTTCCCTCATAGCGACCTTTACAGATTTATGGATTTCTCCGTTGACATAAATTTTTTTTGAATCGGGAAATGAGTCTCTAGTAATGAATTCTTGATTTTTTGATATATTATTTTTCTTAGCCATATTTTTTAACCAAAATAAATTTTACCATAATATTAAATTTTTAAATTATTTTAAAAAATAATTCTTTGAGCATAATATCAATATGAAGTACTTATTAGGAATTGAATCTTCATGTGATGAAACTGCAGCGGCAATACTAGCTCCAAGTGGGGAAATTTTGTCGAATATTGTTTTTAGTCAATCTTCAATTCACAATAAAACAGGCGGTGTAGTTCCTGAAATAGCATCAAAAAATCATTCAGAGAAAATACATTTAGTAATCAATGAAGCATTAATAAAGGCTAATGTTAAGTTAAAAGAAATAGCTCAGATATTTGTTTCAAATGGACCAGGGCTGACAAATTGTCTAATGATTGGAGTTATCGCCGCAAAGGCATTAGGTTCATTAGTCAAAATACCAGTTCAACCTGTAAATCATATTGAAGGCCATATAGCTTCATGTTTTATAGAAAATAAAGTTATATTTCCATCATTATGCCTTGTTGCATCCGGAGGCCATTCAAGTATTTATCATCTAGAAGATGAAGTTAATTTTTCAATTATTGGATCAACAATCGATGATGCAGCAGGAGAAGCTTTTGATAAAGGAGCTAAGCTTATGGGGCTTGGCTATCCCGGTGGGATTGAAATTGATAAATTGGCAAAAGAAGGGAATGAAAACTTTCATAAATTTCCAATTGCAAAATTAGATAAAAATTCATTCAACTTTAGCTTCAGTGGTATTAAAACATCATTAAGATATTTTCTAGAAAAAAATCCTAATTGGAAAAACAATATTCATTCAATTGCTGCAAGTTACCAAGAATCAATAGTTGATTCACTTTTACAGCAATTAATTAAAGCTAGAAAAAAATTTGAACCAAAATCAATTTTAATTTCAGGTGGAGTAGCTTGTAATTCCAGGCTCAGAGAAAAAGCTCAGAAAAGTTTCGTTGATTCCTCTGACCTCATTATTCCAACTCCAAAATTATGTACTGATAATGCTGCAATGATAGCTATGAGGGGAATACAGCTTAAAAGAAAAGACAATGTAGATTACTCTTTTGGTGTTTATAGTACTTCAAGGAAAATCAATTAATATCAGGTTTTATAAAATTAAAATCATCTATTGAAATACCTTTCGACTCTAATATTTTATAAATTTCTTTTGGTATGATTCTTACAAAATTAGAAAGTTTGTTATCAAAATCTTCTAAAATTGCCTTTGCTTTCTTGCTTCCAGTTTTAGCAAGATGTTCATTGATGATATTTTTAATTTTTATTTTATCATTTTCACTTAGTTCATCAATAAAAACCATATCTTGATTTACATTCAAACTAATATCCATGTTTTCATTAAAAATATAAGCTATACCACCTGACATTCCAGCTCCAAAATTCTTACCTATGGGACCTAATATATAAACCTCTCCACCAGTCATGTATTCGCAAGCATGATCTCCGGCTCCTTCAACTACAGCAGTTGCCCCACTGTTTCTTACACAAAATCTCTCACCTGCTAAACCTGATGCAAAAAGCTTACCACCTGTAGCTCCGTACAATACAGTATTGCCAATGATAGAATTGCCATCTGATAGAAATTTGGTTTCTTTATCTGGATATATTGCTACCTCGCCACCATGCATTGATTTCCCTACATAATCATTGGCTTCCCCTTCCAGATTCAAGTTAATGCCGTTAATCAAATATCCACCAAAAGATTGTCCTGAAATACCTCTAAAATTAATATTGATAGTATTATCAGGTAAACCTTTATTTCCATATTTTTTAGCTATGGCACCAGAAAGTATTGCACCAACAGTCCTATCAACAGTATTAATTGAAAGTGAGATTTCATTTGGACTTAGCTCATCAATACTTTTTCTAAAATAATTAATCAATTCAAAGTCTATTGGATCTTCATCCCTATTGTTACTCTCAAGAATTCTTTTCCTGGGTTTAGTATTAGATGGATCAGGGTCAGCAATTATTCTTGATAGGTCAATGTTTTTAGTTTTATTAAAATTAATTTTTGATTTAATTTTCAAATATTCTGTTCTTCCAACAATTTCATCTAATGATGTTACCCCAATCTTTGCTAAAATTTGCCTAACATCATGAGCTACTGAAAATAAATAATTAACGGCCTCTTCTGGAATACCTGGGAATTTTTTTCTTAGTTCTGGTTTTTGTGATGCTATACCAACAGGACATGTATTTAAATGACATTGCCTTGCCATAACACATCCAAGTGCCACAAGTACAGATGTACCAAATCCATATTCTTCTGCCCCAAGCATCGCTGCAACTACGACATCAAAACCTCTTTGAAAACCACCATCAACGGTTAATGTCACTTTTCCACGAAGATCATTCATAACCAAAACTTGTTGAGTTTCAGAAAGTCCCATTTCCCATGGAATCCCTGCATGTTTAATAGACCCAAGTGGAGAAGCACCAGTACCACCTTCACAACCACTAATCTGAATATAATCCGCATAGCCTTTTGCAACACCAGCAGCAACAGTACCGACTCCAACCTCTGATACTAGCTTAACTCCTACCTTTGCATTAACATTTGCATGCTTTAAGTCATATATCAGTTGTGCTAAATCTTCAATGCTGTAAATATCATGATGCGGTGGTGGAGATATCAAGCCAACTCCAGGAACTGAATTCCTTTGGGATGCAATCTCAGTGCTAACCTTTGGACCAGGTATTTGACCCCCTTCTCCAGGCTTGGCACCTTGTGCCATCTTTATCTCAATTTGCTTAGCTGAGGCCAAATATTCAGGTGTAACCCCAAACCTTCCTGAAGCTACTTGCTTAATTGCACTATTTCTAGAATCGCCATTTTCATCGGGAGTATATCTTTCAGAATTTTCTCCTCCCTCACCACTATTACTCTTCCCTTGAATTCTATTCATGGCAATTGCGACAGCCTCATGAGTTTCAGTACTTAATGCGCCATGAGACATTGCTCCAGTCCTAAATCTTTTCATAATTTCTTCTTCTGATTCTACTAAATCAATAGAAATTGATTCGCCTAATTTAAAATCCATTAAATCTCTTATTAATGATGGTGGTCTAGATTCGTGTAATTCGTTAAATTTTAAATAATCTTCATAAGATGCAGTTTTAGAAAGTTTCCTTAAGGATTTAAAAATTAACGGATTTAATGAATGGTACTCTCCATCCTTTCTAAATCTATATATTCCTTCCTCTTTCAGCTTATCTTCATTCTCATTATTAAAAGCTTTCTTGTGCAAAGCTAAAGTATCGTTTTCAAAGTTTTTAAGAGAAACTCCTTGAATCCTAGTAACGGTACCAGGGAAAAATTCTTTGGTTGTTTTCTCATCAATACCAATAATCTCAAAGATTTGAGAGCCTGTATAACTAGCTACTGTACTAATCCCAATTTTTGATAAAACCTTAAGAATTCCTCTTTCGAGTGCAAGTTTATAATTTTTCATATAATGATTTATATCTTCATCAAATTTTCCCATCCATTGATATGCACTGCTAAATGCTAAATATGGATAAACTGCGGATGCTCCATATCCTAAAAGACAACAAATATGATGATCCTCTTTTACCTCTGCTGATTCAACAATTATAGATGTTTTCATTCTTAATCCATTATTTATCAAAGAATGGTGAATTTTACTAACAACTAGTTGAATTGGTATCGCAGCTTTATCTTTTGATACTGCTTTATCTGTTAGGAGTAAAATATTAGCTCCATTTTGAACTTTATTTATAGCTTCATCCGAAATAACTTTTATTGCCTTATCTAAACCAGCTCTTTTAGAGATGAAGAAAGTTGTATCGATTTCAGCAACCTTTAAATCATCAGAAGAAATATTTTTAAAGAAATCCATCTCATTTTTTGTAAGAACTGGTGAGTCTAAATAATAAAACTTACCTTGGTCCTCATTATGATTAAAAAAAGCACTCTTGTCTCCAAAAACAACCCTTAAAGACATTACGCTATCTTCTCTATATGGGTCGATTGGTGGATTAGTAACCTGGGCAAATAATTGTTTAAAGTAATTAAATACTGATTTAGGCTTTGCAGATAATGCAGCAATTGGAGTATCATCACCCATTGAACCAATAGGCTCTTTTGCTGTCAAGCTCATAGGCTCAATTAATCTTTCTAAATCCTCTAATGAATATCCAAAAACTTTTTGTAAATTAAGCAATTTTTCTGGCGAAATTTCTTCAACAAACGAACTCAATTTTTTATTTTTAATAATTTCTGACAATGAATGAAAGTTTTTCTCACTCCAATTTTGATAATCATAGCTGTTAGAGATTTCTTCTTTTATTTCTGTGTCACTTAAAAGAATTTTTCTATTTGAATCAATTGCCAACATTTTTCCAGGAGCAATCCTACCAGATCTTAGAATTTCAGCAGGAGGTACATGAACCATTCCGGCTTCTGAGCCTAAAACTAATAAATTATCCTTCGTTACATGATATCGAACAGGCCTTAATCCATTTCGATCTAAAGCTGCACCAATTATATTTCCATCTGTAAACACTAATGCAGCAGGTCCATCCCAAGGTTCTGCTATACAAGAAGAATATTCATAAAAGGCTTTCAAACCCTTATCAAAAACTTCATCCTTTTCGTATGCCTCTGGGACCAACATGCTAACAGCTTTTAATAATCCTCTTCCTGATATTGAAAGTAATTCCAAAGTGTTATCTAAATCTGATGAATCACTACCTTCAGGAGATACAAATGGCTTTATTTGGTCTATTTTTGTGCTCCAAATATCTGACGAACAAGAATTCTCTCTTGCTTTCATCCAATTAACATTTCCTCTGATTGTATTGATTTCTCCATTGTGAGCTAAATACCTAAATGGGTGAGCAAGTTTCCATTCAGGAAAAGTATTAGTGCTATACCTCTGATGAAATATTACTTTATTAGTTTTATAGTTTGGGTTTCTGAGATCAAGATAGAATTGATCTAATTGATGGGCTTGAAGCATTCCTTTATAGACAATTGTCCTGGATGAAAAAGAGCAACAATAAAAATCATTAATTTTGGCCTTGAGAGATTCTCTTTCTAAAGTTTTCCTAATTAATAAAAGCTTCCTTTCAAATTCATCTTGATTTAAAAAATCATTATCAGTTACGAAGAACTGAAAGATAGATGGCTTAGCCTCCAATGCTTTCTCACCAAGAGCTGAATCATCAACTGGCACTTCTCTTGAAGAAATTAAATTTAAATTATGTTCTTTAATTATTTTATTTATTAGCTCTAAACTTTTCTTATGCAAAATATTTTCTTTTTTTGGCAAAAAGAACATACCTACACCAAAATTTCCAATAGTAACCTGATTAACATCTTTTTCGGATAAAAATTCATCAAAAAGTTCAAGCGGTAATTGAGTAAGAACACCGGCTCCATCACCAGTTTTTTTATCGCCTCCAACTGCACCTCTATGTGTTAAATTAACAACTGCCTCAATTGCTTTCTTTAAAACCTTGTTGGTTCTAACACCATCTATAGATGCAACTAGCCCTACACCACATGCATCATGCTCGAAACTTTTCTCATACAATGTTTTAGACATAATATAATTTTCTAAGGGGTTTTTAGTCAATGAACACCTCAATTACTCTTTTAACTCATGAGCTATGAGGAGCTTTTTAACCATGCTCTATGGTTTGTATAATTATATATTTTCAAATATAAGTATCAAGTATACCTATTTTTCAAAAATCATGGCCATCCAAGATCCTGAAACTAAAACATCTAATATCTTAATATTTTCTATTGATGCCAAATTAGTAAAAGATTCCTTTTTACTCTTATTTAGTCCTGAAATTATAAAAATTCCTCTTTCCATGAGTTTGCTCACAATATAACCAAAATTTTTTTCTAAATATTCTCCAGATATATTTGAAACGATTAAGCTATATTTAGTTTTTAAATTTGACGGAAAATCTACAAATTTAACTTTATCTTGAACCAGATTTTTTTTTAAGTTAATTAATGATTCCTTCCTTGCAAAATCATCTATTTCACATGAATGCACAGAATTAAATCCTATCTTTGAAAGTAAAATTGATAAAATTCCTGACCCTGAACCTAAATCTAAAGAGCATGAATTGAAATCAATGTTATTAATATTTTTCATAATTGCTTTTATTGCCAAATTAGTAGTGGTGTGATTTGAGCCAAATGAAGTCCCTTGAGTAATGTGAATATCCAAGAAAGATTCATTATTATGTATCGGTATCTTAATGTTGAGATCTTCCAAACGGTCTTCTATATAAAGTTCCTTTATTTTCATAATTAACATTTAATATATATTAATTATATGGCTAGAAAAGTTCCTTTAGTTTTAACAATAGCTGGCTCTGATTCTGGTGGTGGGGCTGGAATTCAAGCGGATTTAAAAACATTAAACTCATTAGAAGTTTTTGGGTGTTCAGCTATCACTTGTGTAACCGCCCAAAATAGCAAGGAAATTACTAATATTCACAAACTACCCGACTTAAGTATAAATAAACAAATCACAACAGTATTGAAGGACTTTAAAATAAAATATATAAAACTTGGAATGCTATATGACACTGAAACAATGAAAACAGTGCTTAGTTCTTTACAAAATTTTAGTAATTTAAAAATTATCTCAGATCCTGTCATGATTTCAAAATCGGGTGACAGCCTGCTAAAAGATTCATCTATAAATTTCTATATCAAAAAAATATTGCCAATTTGTTATTTAATAACCCCAAATATTCATGAAGCAAACAGAATTACAGGTCTTAAAATTGTTAATTATGCTGATCTAATTAACTCTCTTAATATAATAAAAAAATATGGTGCCAAAAATGTATTAATTAAAGGAGGCCATTCAAAAAGACAAAATAAATCTGAAGATTTCTTACTAACTCAAAACAAGATTCATAAATTTGCATCTAAAAGGTATGATACTAAGAATACTCATGGAACAGGCTGCACCTTATCTGCTGCAATCACAGGTTATCTTGCTAAAGGACATAACCTTATTGAAGCAGTTAAAAAAGGTAAAAAATTTGTTTCATATGGTATAAAAAATTCTTTAAATATTGGTAAGGGTCATGGACCACTTGATCACTTCCCAAGGAGAAAAAAATATGAGTGAAAAACTAATCGATGGAAAACTTGTTTCTGAGAAAATTAGAAATGAGATAAAAGAAAAAGTTCTTACATTAAAACAAAAATATCATGGAGAACCTGGGCTAGCAGCTGTGCTTGTGGGAGATGATGGACCATCTCAGATATATGTTAGGAATAAAAGAAAAGCTTGCGAAAAAGTTGGAATATATTCTGAAGAACACAAACTCAAAGCAGAAACTAGTGAAGAAGAGTTGTTAGAATTAATAGATAGGTTAAATAATGATAAAAAAATCAATGGAATACTAATTCAGCTACCATTACCTAGTCATATCAATGAATCACTTATATTAAATTCTGTTAGTTCCGACAAAGATGTTGATGGTTTTCATCCAATTAATGCTGGGAATCTTTTTGAAGGAAAACCATCCTTTATTGCTTGTACTCCTCATGGAATATTAAAAATGTTAGAACATTACAATGTTGAAATCGAAGGAAAAAATGCTGTTGTTCTAGGTAGAAGTAATATAGTTGGAAAGCCTGCAGCAATTTTACTTCTACAAAAAAACGCTACTGTTACAATATGTCATTCAAGAACCCAAAACTTGGAAGAGATTTTAAAAGATGCTGACATTATCGTAGCAGCCATTGGCAGAGCCAATTTTGTAAAAGCAAATATGGTCAAAAAAGGTGCAATAGTTGTTGATGTTGGAATTAATAGGCTTGAAAGTGGAAAACTGGTAGGAGATGTAAACTTTGATGAGGTAGAGCCGATATCTGAGCTTATAACTCCAGTCCCAGGGGGTGTTGGACCTATGACAATAACAATGCTTTTGTGGAATACAGTTTTATCTTATGAAAAATCAGTTAGTTGATTGCCTCACTATATAGTTACCCTCACTGTCATTTCCATCAAATAACAAATTAACTGATGGGTGATTGAATGGTGCTTTTGAATCATCTTTTTCAAGATTTTGCTGTGAAACATAAGCAATATATGTAGTCTTATCCTCATTCTCTGCCAATAAATGATAAAAGGGCTGATCCTTTCTAGGTCTTCGCTCTTCAGGAATTCTTTCATACCATTCGTCAGTATTATTAAATAAAGGGTCAACATCAAAAATTATACCTCTAAAATCGAACAATCTATGTCTGACTACTTGGCCTAATTTAAATTTCGCTTCATCTGCCATAAATAAAATATAATCATTGTTAAATCATTTTCAATGAATTTTAAAGAACTTTTTCAACCTTTTGGTCTAACAATTCCTTTAACAAACTAGATAGGGTGACTTTCAATTTTGGGTGTAAATAATCTGGTTCTATTTCTGCAGCTGGCTCTATAACGAATCTCCTAAGTGCAGCACGGCTATGAGGTATTATCAAATCAGGTTTTTCAATTATCTCATCATCATAAAATACTATATCAATGTCAATAATTCTGTCAGTCATGGTTCCTTTTGATTGCCTTCCCATTTCTAATTCAATTCGTTTGGAAATTGATAAAACTTCTTCTGGACTAAATTTAGTTTCAACTGTAATCGCAATATTATAAAAATACTTATCAGTACGGAGGCCTATTGGTTCAGATAAATATGTTGATGATATTTTTTTTAAATCAAAGAAATTCTTAATTTTACTAAGTGATTTTTCCAAGTTTTCCAATCTATTTCCTATATTGGTACCAATGGAAAAAATAACTTTAGCCATAAGTAAATATTAGAATATTTTTGACATATTTTACAATTTCAATTATTTTTTATTTCAATGAAAGTTAAAAAAATATCTGTAAATGATATAAAAAAAAATGTGCCCACTTGGTCAATTAAAAAAGGTAAATTGTATAAAAAATTTGTTTTTTTAAACTTTTCTGATGCTTTAGGATTTATTGTTCAAGTAGGTATTGAATCAGAAAAAATTAACCATCATGCAACTATAAATAATACTTATAACAAAGTTGAAATAATACTATCAACTCATAGCATCAACTCATTGTCTAATTTAGATATAAAACTTGCACAAATGATAGATGATCTTTAATCAACTTTATATTTATCTTTATCAATATCTACAACTTTCTTATCAATATTAGAATTATTTGAATCTGAAAAAGTAGAAGTTTCTTTCAAATTGTCATCTTTTGTTTTCTTCTGTCTAGAGAAACTAAATCTATTATATAATCTAGTAAGAAAGAAAATTCCAAGGATTAAAAGGAATCCTGTAGTAAAAAGAAATGCTAGAGTTACCAAAATCGCAATGCTTACAATTGATGTCAAGATAGTTCTAAAATTCATTATGTTTATCTTCTTTGCTTTTTTCTTTGCTTCCTTTTCTGTTTCTCTAAATCTCTTCTTTTATTTTTTGCTTTAGCTTGTAACAGCTTCTTATCATATATTTGTTTCGGATCATTTTTGATCTCATCAGCTTTATCTTCAATAGCTGTATCATCAGTATATGATAAATCTTTATTATTGTCCTTAGTTTTTTCTATCTCTTTTATCTCATCATCAGTAATTGGAACCACCTCTAAAAATCTTCGAAATGCTTCATAGTTAAAATTGTCCAACATGTTCTCAAACATTTCATATCCCTCCTTTTTATATTCATTTAATGGATTCTGTTGAGCATAGCCTCTTAAACTAACACTCTCTCTTAAGTAATCCATTGAAAGAAGGTGATCCTTCCAAGTCATATCTAAAGATGATATCAAGACTAATTTGGCTATTGGTTCATACATTTCACCTAAGGTTTTTTTCTTGTCATTGATTTTGTTTATTAAATAAGAGTCAAATTCTTCCAAAGAATTTATATCCAAAGATTTATCCATTAAACCAATACTGCTAAATATCTGTTCTACTGAAGTTTCATTATCTTGCTGAAATGCATAAGAAATTGAATCTAAAATCTCATCCTTAATATTTTCCAACACCTGATTAACTTCACTATCTCTTAGTAATTTGTTTCTAATTTTATAAATAACCTCTCTTTGCTTATTTTGAACATCATCATATTCTAAGAGATGTTTTCTGATCTCAAAATTTCGAGCCTCTACTTTTTTCTGAGCATTTTCAAGTGAACCTGTAATCATTTTGTGCTCAATAGGCTCACCCTCTTCCCAACCAAGTCTCCCCATCATACTAGAAATTCTTTCTGAACCAAATAGTCTCATTAACTCATCTTCCATCGAGACAAAAAATTGAGTAACTCCTGGATCGCCCTGTCTTCCAGATCTACCCCTAAGCTGGTTATCAATTCGTCTCGATTCATGTCGCTCACTTCCAAGAACTATCAATCCACCAATATTCAAAATTTTATCTTTATCATTAGAGCTTTCTCCACCCAATTTGATATCTGTTCCTCGGCCAGCCATGTTGGTTGCGATTGTTACAGAACCAAACTTTCCTGCATTTTGAACTATTTCTGCTTCTTGTTCATGATTTTTAGCATTTAAAACATTATGGCTTATATTAAGTTTTTTTAATTCTTTACTGAGAGCCTCAGATTTTTCTACTGAAATTGTTCCAATCAAGACTGGATTACCTTTTGAATTATAATTTTTTATTTCATTTACAATGGCTAAAAATTTTTCTTTTTCAGTTCTATATATCAAATCGTTTAAATCTTTTCTAGCCATCTCAACATTAGTAGGAATTACTACAACTTTTAATTTATATATATTTTGAAACTCTAGAGCCTCTGTATCTGCAGTACCTGTCATACCGGCCAGTTTTTGATACATTCTAAAATAATTTTGAATCGTAATAGAAGCTAATGTTTGATTTTCTTCCTCTATATCTACATTTTCTTTTGCCTCTACAGCTTGATGTAATCCATCACTCCATCTCCTAGAGGGCATCATACGTCCAGTAAATTCATCAACTATCACAACCTTATTTTCTTGTATTACATAATCTTTATTTTTTTCATATAAATTAATCGCCCTGAGTGATTGGTTAACCGAATGAAGTAAAGTTAAGTTCTGTGGATCATATAAATTTTCTATGGCTAATAAACTTTGGAGCTTTTCGGTTCCGGAATCCTGAATAAATACCTGTTTCGATTTTTCATCTAAGACAATATCATCTTTATTTAATTGCTTACAAATAGCATTAATTTTTTTATAATCTACAAGTGAATTATCAGTGGGTCCAGAAATAATAAGTGGTGTTCTTGCTTCATCAATCAGAATACTATCAACTTCATCAACTATAGCAAAAAAATGATTTTTTTGACAAATCTCATCTGGCGTATATTTCATATTATCTCTTAAATAATCAAAACCAAATTCACTATTTGTGCCATAAATTATGTCGCATTTATATGCATCCGATCTTTTAACTTCAATAATTTCATAGTTGGCATTTTCATAAATAACTTCATATGATTTACCACTATTTAATATTCCAACCCTCAGGCCTAAGCTTAAATATATTGGACCCATCCATCTAGCATCTCTCCTTGCTAGATAGTCATTTACTGTAATTAAGTGAACATTCTGAACAAGTGAATTCAATATTACAGGCAAAGTTGCAACAAGTGTTTTACCCTCACCTGTTTTCATCTCAGCTATTTTCCCTTCATGTAAGACAATCCCACCAATTAATTGAACATCAAAAGGTCTTAATCCTAAAACAGTTTTAGACACTTCACGACCAATTGCGAATATATCTGGGAGTACATCTTCGAGTTTATTTGGGGATAATTCTTTATTTTTAAATTCCTGAAATTTATCTTTTAGTTGTGAGACATTTAGTTTGGAATACTTGTCCTCGAGATTATTTATTATGTTTACAGTTTTTTTAATTCTAGAAATTTCTCTTTTATTTCCAGAGCCAAAAATTTTTTTTACAAGATTAAACATTTTAGATTAAAGTAATTTTTATTAAGGTAGTTCAACTGGCACAACTTCACTAATACCCTCAACTCTAGATGTTACTCCAATTAATTTATTCACAAACTTCATTGTTCTTTTGTTATGAGTAATAATAGCCACTTGAGATAGCTTTGATATCTCCTCTAACATTTCACCGAACTTTGTAATATTTTTATCATCTAAAGGTGCATCAACTTCATCCAACAACAAGAATGGAGCAGGTCTTACATAATAAGCTGATAATAAAAGTGCAATACCAGCCAAAGCTCTTTCTCCACCAGAATATGATTTTAATGTTCTATATTTCTTTAAACCTATTTTTAACATAACCTCTATCCCAGAGTCTTTAAGTGAATCTGGATTTGTAAGCATAAGCTTACCCTCGCCACCACCAAATAACCTTTTTACATATTCATCATACTTTGAACTAATTAAGTTGAAGGTCTCCAAAAAGGCGGTCTGTGATTCTTCATCAATTTTACTAATTGTCTTTTTTAAATTATCTAGAGAAATTTCTAGATCTTCTACTTGAGAATTTATAAAATCATATCTTTCTTGTAATTTTTTGAATTCTTCAGGGGCTAATAGATTAACTGGCCCAAAATTATCAATTTTTTTCTGCAATTTATAAAATTTTGATTTTGTTAACTCTTCCTCGCCCAATGACTTAATTTGATACATTTCTTCGTCTGTTAGAATTTTTAGCTGTTCTATATAATCTTTATCATCAATATTTTCAAATAACTGATCTAGCTCAAACTGAACCTTTTGAATTCTTACTTCAAAATCCAGATTCCTTTTTAATTCATCATCTATCTGACTAGATTTTACAATTAAATCTTTTTTTAATTGATTTAGTATTGTTTTATTTTTTTCATTTTTTATAGATATATCTGAAATAGACTCTTGCATTTTCTCTATTTGATCCTGAAGTTTTATTTTTGAATTCTCTAAACTTTCAATTTCATTTAAATTCTGTTCATATGACTCTTCATAAGATATTATTTTTTCTGAGACCATTCCTTTCTTTGAAGAAGATTTGCTAATTTTTAGTTTTAAGGTGTCTAATTGATTAGATAAATCTTTTGTAGAAGCTAATAGTCTTTGCTCATCTTCTTTCCTTCTATCAGTTATTAATTGTTGAATATTAGAGCTTTCTGAAAAATTAACAGAATTAAATTTTTCTTCAAATGATCGCTTTTCAATCAAAATTTCTTCAATCTCTTCTTGAATATCAAGTACTCTGTCAGATTTAGAACTTATATCAGCTTCAATATCAATCATTTGATCTTCTATCTTCTTCTTGCTCTCTAACTCATTATTCAAATTATTTTTTAAGTCTCTTAATTGAATTGATAAATTAGAATAGTTTTCATTTAGTGAATTAATTTCAGAATCAAAAGTAGCTACTCGCTCATTAATATTAAAAATCTCATCTTCAGTTTCTTTCTTTCTAAGCATAACTTTATCAATTTCACCGTCTAATTTTTGTTTGTCTGTATTTAATTTTTTAATTTCTTCTTTGATTTGAATAATATTATCAGGAGCTGAGCCAACTGTTATTGATCCATTAGAATCAAAAAATTCACCATCCTTTGTAACAAAATTAAAGTTGCAATATTCTCTCCTTGCATTCAAGGCATCTTTTATATCATCAACCACATAAGTTTCACCAAATATTGTAGCAAGAAACGGCCTACTATCATTTGAACAATCTAAACAATCAACTATATTTCTATGGTTAATAGAAGTACTACCTCCCATATATCTTGTAGAATCCATAGGGATAAATGTGCCTCTGCCACTAAATTGCTTCTTAAACTCATCAATTGCAGAAAGAGTATTTTCAGACTGATCTATCAATATCCATTTTAATTTCTCACCCAAAGCAGCCTCTATAGCTTTTTCAAATCCTGGCTTAGGTTTTATATAATCAGACAAAATACCTTCAATGTTTGTCCCTTTTAGTTTATTGACAAATTCCCTGATACCCTCTGGTAACCACCCATAATTAGATTCGATATTCTCTAGTACCTGAACTCTTGATTTAGTTGCTTCAATGTTAGAATTAATTTCTAAATAATCTTGATTTATATCATTTAGATTTTTTTGTATTAATTCTAGTTTGCTTATTTCTGATTCTTTATTTGCAAAGCACTTATTTTTTATATTTTCCAGATTAGATACTTCTTCATTCAGACTATCCATATCATATTTTATTTTTTCAATAAATTTTTCTGCCTTATTGGAAAGTTCGTTAAAACTCAACTTCTTATCTTTTAATGAATTAAGTTCTTTCTCAAGAATCTTAATACTAGTTTTTTGAGCAGAATATCTTTCTACTGCATTAAAGAGCCTATCCTTTATCTTATCTTCACTTGATTCATCAGAATCAACTGCATTGTTTTTATTTTCTTTAATATCATCAAGCTTGGCATTCTGCTTACCAATCTGATTTGAAAGTCTAGAACTCTTATCCATCATCAAATTAATTTCATCATTTAATTCTGACTTTAATTCTAATGATGACTCTAGCTCTTTTTTTATTATTTCATTTTCAGACTCTTTAGTTTTAATGTTAGATTGAACTCCAAAAAGGTGCTCTTTAGACGTTAAGCTATTTAAATTTATTTCGTCAATACTGTTCTTTAAATTTAATATTTCTGATTCAGTTTTCTCTATTAATTCATCAATATCGAGCTTTTCAAGCTTTAATTTATTTAAATTTTCACTATAGACAATTTTCTCTTCTTTCTCGTTGTTCAACTTTGCCGATAAATCTTGATATCTTTTTTTATAAAATAATTTCTCCAAACTTTTATATTTATCAACAAGTTCAGAATATTCACTCGCCTTATCTGCTTGATCGCTTAAGGAATCTTTTTGAACTCTAACTTCTTCTCTTATATCATTAACTCTATCTAAATTATCATTTGTTAGAATAATCTTCCTTTCTGTTTCATGTCTTTTAAGCTTATATTTACCAAGTCCTGCGGCTTCATCTATTAATTGTCTTTTTTCCTCAGGTTTTGCAGTTATGTAAGATTCAATTTGCCCCTGGGGGATGATTGTAAAAGATCTTGAACCAGCACCTATAGACATAACAACATCTGTGATATCTTTTAACCTACAAGATTCACCATTTAAGAAGTATAAGCTCTCGCCTGTCCTGTTTAGCCTTCTTTTTATTTCTATTTCATTGGGAATATCATCTTTTGAAGATAAATTTTCTACAATTAACGAAACTTCAGCATAACCCTGTTTAGATAACTTGTCATTACCATCTGAAATTATTTGAGACATAGAATCAGATCTAAGAAGCCTAGGATTCTGCTCACCAAGAACCCACCTTAATGCATCTAATAAATTTGTTTTTCCACAACCATTTGGGCCTACAATGGCCGAAATATTGTCGTCAAAAGAAATATTGGATTTCTCATAAAAAGTCTTAAAACCCTTAATAGATAATGATTTAATCCTCATTTTAGGCAATGATAAAACAATATATAATGCAAGTAAAGCTCTTTAATCAGAAAAATATTTCGGATTGAGTTTGACGGTGACATTCTTAATCAAGTCAGAAAGTATCTTCTCACGTAAAATGCTTCTTTTTTTCATAATTAAATTTTTCTTTATTTTGTCTCTATCCAATACTAGCAAATTTATATCAGGCACTCTAATCTTCTCTAGAAAAACTAAATAATTATAATTCTTGCTCTTAAAAATTTTATTAATTAGCAAATTCTTTTCATTTGCTAAAGTTAAAAAATCATAATTTTGCATTAATTCTGGTGAATTAATTAAACTTTCATCATATAAAAACTGAATTGATGCTCTCTTGTCAGAATTCAAGACATCATAAAAATCATCAGGTCTTTCCTCAAAAATCTTGAATGTTTCATCAAAAAAAGAATTTTCTGCTCTTTTTATAAGGTCTTGCTTCATTAAATTGAGCACATAACTTTCAAAAGCTGTATCAATCTTGGTCTTCTTTATAACCCAAATTTTATTTTTATGCATTAAAATGTTGATTTCATTATCACTGGATGTTAGCTGTTGATTTATATAATCTGGTAATTTAGAATCAGGTAACACATAAGTTAAAATTTCTCCGCTTTTATTCAAGTTTTTAGCAATATCTTCAAATTTCATAGAATTTCTCAATAATAGTATTTCCTCATATCTGGAAATAATCCTTGCTTCGCCAATCTTCTCTGAAATTTCTTTTTTAAAAACCTCTTTATCAAAGTCTTTGTTTTTTCCATAATTTTCATAGTAAGAGACAATATCGGAATCACTTACTTCTCCATCCTCAACAAGATCAGATGGGTTTATGATAAAAAGCTCAACTGGAATATCATTTAAAAATGATTCATTTTTCATACTAACTTTAAATTTTTCAACTTCATCTTTTGTAAATTTAATAGGATTTAAAGTGTCTGAATTGAAATTAATTTTAATGTAATTAATTTTTGTCTCTCTTAATTTAAAAGAAGTTTCTATATCTTCTTCAGAGATAGCTACACTTCCATCCAAAAAATTTGAGAGTTTTTCTACAATAGCTTCTTCAAATAAAATAGATTCAAATACATTTGAGTCGATACCAAAGGATTTTTTAATAATTTCCTTGTATTCCTTACTAGATTTTATATCTCCGTAATTAAGCATCACATTACTATTAAGAATTTTATCTCTTATTTCTTTATCAGAGACATAAAAACCCATATTTTTGCCAGCTATAGATAATGCTTTCCTCTTAGAAATCATATTAATTATTTGAAGGTCTAATATTTTTAAGTAATCAGGGTTGGATTTTATTTCATTTGGCAAATTCAGCAACTCTTTATTTTTAAAAAAATTAAATTCCTCTTTTGTAATATTCTCGTCACCAACTTTCGCTACTATATCTCTAGACATACCAAAATTTGCAAACTCAGTACCGACACCTAGGCTTATAATTAAACCTAAAGCTAAAATTATTATTATTATTTTAGTTAGAAATGAATTCATATCCTGAATAATATCATAATTAATTTAATTTTTTATTGATTCATTTATAATAAGAAAATGACTGTTTTGGTTAATGGTAAGAAAAAAATTATAGATAATAATTTTAGCATTATTGACATAGTCAAAAGTTTTAAAGTTAAAAGAAAATATCTAGCTGTTGGATTAAATGGAGAATTTGTTCCAAAACAGCTTTATTCAGAAATAAAATTAAAAGATGGTGATGAAATTGAGGTTGTATCACCTCATCCAGGCGGTTAAATGAAGATATATAATATAAATTTGAAAAATAACATTATTATTGGTTCATCAAAATATTCTTCTGATAAAATTTTTTTAAAATGTGTTAAAAATACTGAAACTGAAATGATTACAGTAGCTCTTAGGAAGATAGGTGACAATCCAGATAATTTTTATAAAACATTACAAAAAACAAAATGTAAGATTCTTCCTAACACTGCTGGTTGCTTCTCTGAAAAAGAAGCTATTAATACGGCTCTTATGTCTAGAGATATATTTGAAACAGACTTGATCAAGTTAGAGGTAATCGAGAATGAGATAACTCTTGCTCCTTCCAAAAAAGGGACTATTAAAGCCGCAGAAAAACTACTAAAACTGGGCTTTAAAGTTTTACCTTATACAACTGATGATTTTGATTTCGTATCAAAATTAATTGATGTTGGCTGTAAAGTGGTAATGCCATGGGGCTCTCCAATCGGAACTGGTAAAGGGTTAAAAAATATTAAAAAATTAAAAAAAATAAGAGAAAGTTTCCCAAAAACTACATTAATAATTGATGCTGGAATCGGTCGAGTTTCTCATGCGTGCCAAGCAATTGAATTAGGCTATGATGGCATATTACTTAATTCTGCAATTGCAAGGTCCGAAAAACCAGAGCTTTTTGCATCATCAATATTAAATGCAGTCAGAGCTGCAGAAACCTCAATGAAGTCTGGACCAATTCCTGAAAGTGAAAATGCAATTGCTTCAACAAGTTCAAAAGGAATTCCATTTAGGAAAAATTAATTGGATTTAATTGATCTATAAAGAGAAATATCTCCTGAATTGGACTTTCTTTTTATTAAGAACAAACAGCTTTGCTTTTTATTAATTTTAATAAGTTCTTTGTTTAGATCTTCCAAGCTTCTTATTTTTACTCTATTTATTTCTAAGATTTGATCTCCTACCATTAGCTTCGGAGAAACTTGAGAATTTGGATATATCTTTGAAATTATTACCTTAAAATTATTACCAGATTCTTCTAATTCTTTTACATCAAAACCAAATTTACCTCTTGAAAGATTAGTTTTTTTATTTTTTTTCGACAAAACCTTTTTATCAGGAATTTCACCAAGTCTAACTTCAATGATAATTTCTTTAGAATTTCTCAAAATACCAAGTTTTGCTATACTTCCAGGCTTAAGTCTGCCTACCTCTCGAGGTAAATCTTCCATTGATATAATTGATTTATTATTTATGGAGAGAATTACATCTCCTTGCGAAATACCTGCAACTTCAGCTGGACTATCAACTACAACTGCTGCAACTAATGCCCCATTAGTTGATTCTAATTTAAGTGATTCAGCAATATCATCAGTTATGGACTGAACCTGAACACCAAGCCATCCACGAGCAACTTTTCCATTAATCCTAATTTGTTCAATAATTTCATAAACTGTATCACTTGGAATAGCAAAACCTATACCTTGCCCTCTTGCTGCTATGGCAGTGTTTACTCCAATTAATTGACCATCTAAATTTAATAGAGGACCTCCACTATTACCTTTATTAAGTGCTGCATCTGTTTGGATAAAATCAACATATGTGCCCAATCCATCTACATATCTACCCTTAGCACTAACAATTCCTGTAGTAACTGTTGTTCCTAAACCTAAAGGATTACCTATTGCTACAACCCACTGACCAATTTTAATATTTTTAGATTTCCCTAGAGTAATTTCGCTTAATATTTTATCTGCATTAATACTAAGTAGAGCTAAATCTGTTCTTTTATCAAATCCAACAATTTCTGCTTTATATCTCTTATCATCGATAAAGACAACCTCGATTTCACTTGCTCGATCAATTACATGATAGTTTGTTACTATCAAGCCAGACTTGTGATATACAAATCCAGAACCAAGTCCTACCGATGGTTGTGATTTAAAATTATCACCAAACTGCCTTTTAAAAAAATCATCAAAAAAAGGATCACCAGTTAATGGTATTTCGTTATTAGGTTCTCCTGTTGTTTCAATTCTAACAACTGCTGGATTTATCTTATCGATAAGTTCAGGCAAATTAGAAATATCATAAGATGTTCCAAGTAAAGGAAAAAATAAAATAAAGATGAACAAGGTAAATTTAGAAAGTTTCATTATAGACATAAATATAATTAAAATATTAGGCTTATCAATTTTCATATCCTAATGTGATAAAATAAAAAAATGAAAAGTGTTTTTGTTGACCAAGTCTTTATAACAAAATTTGGAAAATTAGATAAAAATCTTAACGAGATACTAATAGAGTCTGGAAAACAATGTCTCATTGACAGCAATAAGAAAATTGATATGCTTCTTGTGGGATCAATGAATCCTGAAGAATTCTCTGATAATTCTAATATCTCTACACTCGTAGCTGATGGTTTAAATATACAAGGTATACCCTCTTTGCGAATTGAAACTGCTTCATCTTCTGGAGCAGCTATTTTTTCTCTTGGCTTCAATCTAATTGCTTCTGGTGCTTATGAAAACATTTTATTAATTGCTGGTGAAAAAATGACAGGCCTTGAAACCAAGAAGGTAACAAAAGTATTAGCAAAAGTTATAGAGGAAAATGAAAGAAAATATGGAGCGAGCATGCCATCGTTAGCTGCAATGGTAACAATGGCATATAAATTAAAAAACAATATACCTAAAGAATTACTTGAAGAGTCAATGTGTAAAATTGCTATGAAAAACCATTACAATGGATCTTTAAATCCATTAGCACACTTTAAGAAAGCAATATCAGCTGAGGAATATCTAAACAGCAGAATGATTGCTCACCCACTCAGAATTTATGACTGCTCGCCAATATCTGATGGTGGAGCGGCTATACTTCTGACCTCAACAAAGTCAGATATTCAAGTAATTGGAAGTGGGCAAGCAACTGACACAGTAAGCCTGAAAAATAGAGTCATTCTGAATCGCTTTGAGGCTACCAGGCTTGCAGCAAAAAAAGCATATAAAATGTCTGGATTAACTCCAAAAGAAATTTGCTTTGCAGAAGTTCATGATGCATTTACAAGTTTTGAAGCTATTAATTGTGAAGATCTAGGATTTTTTGATGAAGGTAAATCTTTTATTAACATAATTAATGATGAAACAACTTTAAAAGGGAAAATTCCAATTAACTATTCTGGTGGCTTGAAATCAAGAGGTCACCCAGTGGGTGCTACTGGTCTTGCTCAAATTGCTGATTGTGTTTTACAAATGAGAAATCAAATTTCGAAAGATAGACTCATTGAAAATAATTCCACAGCCCTTTGTCACTCTATCGGTGGAATGGGGAATAATATTTTTGTAAATATTTTAAGAAAAAGTGCTATTCATAAAAACCTTCCAGAAACTCCCGAAATTAAGCATACTAGAATCAGTAAAATATCAAATTCCACTGAATTAATTGCAGATAATGAAGAAATCGATGGAAATTTAGCAAGCTACACTACATTATATGTAACCCCTGAAGGATTTGAGCCCCCTTTAACTTTAGGAATTATCAATTCTATTAAGTATAAAAGGATTTTTGCTAGGGCAATCATAGAGTCTGATTTTAAAATTGGGCAATCAGTTACAGTATTTAAGGAGAATGGAATAATTTATTTTAGGAAAGCAACTCCATTTGATAAAGTAAAATCATTTATTAAAAGGAAGATTAAAACTATTTTGAATATATTCGACTAATATGAGAAATATCTTCATGGGAACCCCTTATTTTGGGAAGGAAATCTTAAAAAAACTTTATACAGATTTTTCTGTTCACACTGTTGTTTGTCAACCAGACAAACCTGTAGGTAGGGAAAAAAAAATTATTTATGGTGAGGTTAAGAATTTTGCTTTAAAAGCAAACCTAAACATACTTCAACCCGAAAAAATAAAAAATAATGAAGCATTCTTAAGTGAATTAAAAAAAATCAATCCTGATTTTATTTTTGTTGCTGCTTATGGAAAAATCCTCACTAATGATATATTAAATATTCCTAAATTTGGATGTATAAATGTTCATTCATCATTATTACCAAAGTATCGAGGAGCTGCACCCATCAACTGGTCTATAATAAATGGTGATAAAGAAACCGGAGTTACAATTATGGAAATGGATGAAGGTATGGATACTGGGAACATAATTTTATCGAAAAAAATTGCTATTGCAGAAAGTGATAATGTCGCATCATTGACGGAGAAACTAGCATCATGTGGTTGTGATGCAATTGGTGAATTTGTTCAAAAGTTTTTAAAAACTGGAAGTATAGATTCAAAGCCACAAGATAATTCGCTTGCTAGCATTGCTCCAAAGATAGATAAAGAAAAATGTAAAATTGATTGGAGTGGAAAATCATTTGATATATTAAATCTAATTAGAGGTTCTAATCCATGGCCTGGAGCAACAACAACTTTGTTTAAAAATAAAATAACAATATGGGAAGCTAAAAATGCAGGTCCAGCATTAGCAAAACCTGGTTCTATCAAAAAAATTGAAAAAAAAATGTTTGTATCATGCAAAGATAATGAAATTGAAATTATTAAAATTCAAAAAAGCGGAAAAAATGTTATGGATGGTAAAAATTTTATAAATGGAATAATTATAGATGAAGAGACCTGCTTTAACTAATTGGAATTTCTACTGAAAAAGTTGAGACTTTTACCTTTTCTATCAATTGATTATTCCAACATATATCTCGTGCATCTTTAAGTTTATCCTTTGGCACAAATATAATTAAACTTATATTAGTTTTTTGAAGATCTCGCCAATTAGAAACAATTAATTCTAATGGCTCTAAGCTAGTTTCAACTTCTCCAATCATTACAATTTCACCATAATTCCCAAAGATTATGTCCGGATACAGATTATCAGAAATAGAATTATTTTTTTTATCTCTTGTATTTATTTTTATTTCGTTATAGTCCTTAGAATATTTTTTTTTAATCTCTTCAATGACCCAATCATGGAGAAAATCATCTTTAGTTTTTTGATTCATAGGAGCTACTCCACATTAATTTATCTTTTAAAACAGAGAAATATTCATTATTGGGCATTCGTAATAAATTAAAAATTACATCAGATTGATTTACCGAAATTTCAAAATCCTTAGAAATTTTCATACTATTGCTTCCATCAAAAGTTGCATATGTAGGTTTATCAGAATCTACTTGAATTTTTACACTTACACTGTCAGAAACAACTAACGGTCTATTTGATAGGGTATGAGGACAAATAGGTGTAATTATAATTAAAGGTAAATTTGGAGTCACGATTGGGCCTCCCGCGGAAAGTGAATAAGCTGTAGAGCCGGTTGGAGAAGAAAGAATTATCCCATCAGCACGAATTTGTGAAACAAACTTATTATCAATATAAAGATTTAAATTAATAATTTTTGATAGTGCACCCTTTGTTATAACTAGATCATTTAGAAATAACTTTTCTTTAATTTTGTCAGACGATGATTTTATTTTTGCCTTTAACAGTTTTCTTTTATCAGAAACTAATTTTTCTTTGTAGAAGGCAGTTAATACTTTATCAAACTGATTGAGTGGAGCTTCACTTAAAAATCCTAGATTTCCAAGGTTAAATCCTATAACAGGCTTATTATTCAAGGCTGCATCCTCAGAAAGATGAAGAAGGGTTCCATCTCCACCAAATACTAAAATCAAATCTGCCTTTCTTACTAAACTTTTTTGACTATAAACTTTATCTTTCCCAACAGACTTAACTGGGAAATTCTTATCATAAATCAAAGAACAATTTTTAGCTTTAAAGAATTTACTTAATTTTTTTTGAATTTCATTTAAATTTTTTAACTTAGGTTTTGAAACAACTCCAACTATCATATAATTATTATAATATATTTATTCTTTTATTTTGGATAAAAGATTATCTATCAACATCTTCAAATTACCATCCAAAACAGAGTCAACATTTCCAATTTCTTCATTTGTTCTATGGTCTTTTACCATTTGATAAGGATGAAGAACATACGATCTAATCTGACTTCCCCAGCCAATCTCCTTTTTTTCTGAGTTTTGCTCTGCTTCCTTTGACTTAACTTTTTCAATTTCTAATTCATACAATTTTGAACTTAAAATTTTCATTGCATAAGATTTATTCTGATGTTGCGACCTTTGATTCTGACATGAAGCTATAATTCCAGAAGGAATATGTGTTATCCTCACAGCTGAATCAGTCTTATTAAGATGCTGTCCTCCTGCACCACCTGCTCTAAATGTATCAACTTTAATATCTTTATCTTCTATAACAATATCTATTCCATCATCAACCTCAGGTGAAACTGATACTGATGCAAATGAAGTATGTCTTCTTTTATTAGAATCAAATGGAGAAATCCTAACTAGCCTGTGAACTCCATTTTCATTTTTAAGGAAACCATATGCAAAATCTCCTTTGATCAAAAGTGTACAATTTTTTATCCCTGCTTCATCTCCATCAAGTCTATCTAAAAATTCACATTTAAAATTATTAATCTCAGCATATCTAAAATACATCCTGCACAGCATATCTGCCCAGTCTTGAGCCTCTGTACCACCTGCTCCCGAGTTGATTGACAATATTGCATTATTAACATCTTCTTTTTTAGAAAGAATAATTTCTATTTCAAAATTTTTTGTATTTTCAATCAAAGACAATAAGCTACTATTTAGCTCACCAATATTTTCATCATCTAAATCCTCATCCGAATATATTTCTACCAACTCTAATAAATCATCGTTTTCCTTGGATAAGACATCAATTGTGGATATTTTTTTTTTCAATAAGGATAGTTCTTTTAATATTCCTTGAGCTTTTTTCTGATTAGACCAAAAATCTGACTGCTCGGATAAAAATTCCAATTCTTTAACTTTTACTAATACCTTATCTGGGTCAAAGATACTCTCTGATATTTTCAATTCTAGCTCTATTCTCAATTAGTGCATGTTTAATTTCAATCATTTTTCTACTCTACAAATAATGGTATATTTAATTTAACATTTATTTCGATTTTGGAGAACACCTTGAAAAATTATGTATTAACACCTGGTCCAGTACCAGTACCTGAATTTGTAATGTTGGAAATGGCAAAGCCTATAATTCATCATAGGACAGAAGAATTTGAAGAGATTTTTCATAATGCAACCGAGGGTTTAAAAAAAGTTTTTATGACTAAAGAAGAAGTGCTAATTCTAGCATCATCTGGAACTGGTGCTATGGATGCATCAATCTGCAATACCTTAAGTAAAGGCGATAAAGCATTAGTTGTAAATGGTGGAAAATTTGGAGAAAGGTGGCTTAAAATATGTTCAGCGTATGGAGTTGAAACTGAGGAATTGAAAGTTGAATGGGGTAAAGCTGTAAGCTCTGAGGATATTAAAAATGCTTTAGATAATAATCCTGATATTAAAGCAGTATTAGTTCAAGCTAGTGAAACATCAACTGGCGTTAAACACCCAATTAAAAAAATAGCCAGCATAACTAAAAACAGAGATAATGTTTTATTAATTGTTGATGGTATAACTGCCGTTGGAGCTTTTCCAGTTGAATTTGATAATTGGGGAATAGATATTTTAATTGGTGGATCTCAAAAAGCTTTTATGATGCCACCAGGCTTATCTTTTATAGTCTTGAGCAAAAAGGCATGGGATTTTGCAGAGAAATCAGATTTACCAAAGTTCTATTTAGACTTAAAGCAAGCACATAAAAATAGTTTAAAAAGAACATCACCTTGGACACCAGCTGTAACTTTAGTTATTGGCCTCAATGCAGTTTTAAAACATTTTGATGAAATTGGTCTTGATGCTCTATTTAAGAGACACAGTATAATGTCAGGTGCTACTACAAAAGCTTTTGAATCAATTGGATTAAATAATTTTGCGAAAGGATGTACTAGTTCAGCACTATCAGTTATTAAGGCTCCTGATGAAATTGATGCAGGTGAAATAGTTAAAGGATTAAAAAACCAATATGGGATAATTGTTGCTGGTGGTCAAGATCAAGCAAAAGGAAAAATTTTCAGAATTACTCATATGGGCTATGTTGATAAAGCAGATATAATTGCAGTTATAGCAGGTGTTGAAAATATTTTGGGTGGTTTAAAATATAGTTTTTCAAAAGGCTTAGGTGTATCAACTGCCAACGAAATTCTAAGTCAACTTTAAAGATAAATTTATACATTTGAATTGATAATATTTTATCTTCATATATATTCTAGACATAAAAGGTCTAGAATGTCCTTAATGGAGAAAAAATATGAAAATTGGATTGTTTTATGGAACAACAAGTGCTGCAACACAAGAAATAGCAAGCCTCATTCAGGATAACTTAGTTGATTGCGATATTGAGATTCTTGATATTTATGACAATAATTTAGAAAGAATGTCAGAATTTGATCGTTTAATGATGCTATTGGAATTCTGGAGGAAAAAATATCTTCACTAGGGGGCATAACTATTGGTCATTGGCCTAGCGAGGGATACACTCATGACTTTTCAAAAGCTGAAAAAAATGGTCATTTTGTAGGATTAGGAATTGATAATGACAATGAACCTGAATTAACAGAAGATAGAGTCACCGAATGGTGCAAGAAAATTTATATAGAATTTAAGTAGTTATTTTTTTTATATTAGATAATTTATTTTCTAAGATGCAATCCAATAAAACTAGATTCATCATTGCTTCAGCAATGGGAACTGCTCTTGGACACAAACATGGGTCATGTCTACCTTTAACCCTCAAAGATTTTTTCTTTCCATTCTTATCTATGGATTGTTGTTCTTGAGAAATTGAAGATGTTGGTTTCAGTGCAAACCTTAAGATAATGTCGTTACCATTACTAATCCCACCTAAAATTCCTCCAGCATTGTTCGATCTAAATTTCACTTTATTTTTTATCTTCTCTTGCATTACATCATTAACTTCAGAGCCTTTCATGCTAGCAACAGAAAAACCTAGTCCAATTTCAAATCCTCTTACACCACCTATGCTCATGATAGCTGCTGCTAGTCTGGCATCAAGCTTTTCAAAGACAGGAGAACCTAAGCCCGGTGGAACCCCTATCGACCTAACTTCAATTGCTCCACCTATCGAGTCGCCTTCCCTTCTAACTTTATCAATTAGTGCTTCCATCTCAGCTAATTTGGACTTATCAGCTATTCGAAGAGGATTTTTCTCGATATAGTTTAAATTAATATTTTCACAGAAAATATTTCCAATCTGTGAAACGAATCCAACAGTCTTGATCTTCATCGATTTTAAAATCTTTTTTGCAATAGCTCCTGCAGCAACTCTTCCAATTGTTTCTCTATTTGATGATCTTCCACCACCTCTATAATCCCTTATTCCATACTTTGCATCATAACTATAATCAGCATGTCCAGGCCTATATATGTCTTTGAAATTCTCGTATGACTTTGAAATTGCATCAGAATTTTTAACTAACATTGAAATAGGAGTGCCAGTAGTTTTACCATCAAAAATTCCTGAAAGTATTTGAACTTTATCTGGTTCCTTTCTTTGAGTTGTGAATTTATTTTGCCCTGGTCTTCTTCTATCAAGTTCAATCTGAATATCTTCTATTGATATTTTAACACCTGCAGGGCAACCATCGATTACAACACCTAAAGCTTCCCCATGAGATTCGCCCCATGTTGTAATACGAAAAATATTTCCAAACGAATTTCCTGGCATCGTTAGATTCTATTATAAAAAAAATATATTGTAAAATTTAATAGTTATAAAATTAACATTGCATCACCGTAGCTATAAAATCTAAATTTATTCTCAATCGCTATTTTATAAGCTCTCATGATCAAGTCATAGCCTGCAAATGCTGAAACCAAGATAAGCAATGTTGACTTTGGTAAATGAAAGTTAGTTAGCAAACTATCTACCACTTTAAACTCAAAGCCTTCTTTTATGAACAACGAAGTAGATGACCATTTATCACAGCCTCCTGGAACATTATATGATGATTCTAAGGCCCTTAGAGAAGTTGTACCTATAGATACTATCTTTCCCTTATTTTTTTTTATTATATCTATCTTATTAACAAGTTTTTGTTTAATAAAAAATTTTTCACTATGCATGTGATGACTATCAACATCTTGAGCTTTTATGGGCAAAAAAGTTCCCATTCCTACATGAAGAGTAATAAAATCAATATTTGTATTTAATTTGTTAAAGATCTCTTTTGAAAAATGTAGACCCGCAGTGGGTGCAGCTATTGATCCTTCTACTTCCGCATAAACAGTTTGATAATCAATTTTATCTTGGCTATCTGATTTTCTATTTAAATATGGCGGTATAGGCATAAATCCATCAGTTTTAAAATAATCAGATGGGTTTTTATCAAATTGAAGAAACCAATCTCCATCATTTTTAAACATGGATGCAGAAATATCATCATTAAATATTATTCTTGAGGCCTTAGGTTTCTTGGTTAATATGCTCCACTTATTACCTTTGAATTCTTGAATAAGCAAAAACTCACGTAATTTTCCATCTGAATCTAATCCATTTAATAGACATGGATTTACTTTAGTATTATTAAAAATTATTAAATCATTCGAATTAAAGCAATCAATTATTTCTGCAAAATTATGGATACTTATAGATTGATCTTTTCGATTAACAATCAAAAGTTTTGAAGTATCTCGGGGTTGAACTGGTCTAGATGCAATTAATTCATCAGGTAATTCGAAGTCATATCTATCAATTTGCATTTATTTTTTTAATTTATTAAGAATCAACCTCAATGAATTAAGTTTAATGAATCCAGTTGCATCAGACTGGTCATATAAATCATCTTCTTCGAAAGTAGCCAAATCAGAATTATAGAGGGAATAATTTGACTTTCTTCCTAAAACTCTCACATTCCCCTTATATAACATCAATCTAACATCACCTGTAACATTTTTTTGTGATTCTTTTATGAAGGACAATAAGACTCTCATCTCAGGAGAAAACCAAAATCCATTATAAATTAATTGGGAAATCTTTGGAACTAACGAATCGCGAATATGCATAACCTCTCTGTCCATCGTTAAAGACTCCACTGCTCTATGAGCAATGTTTAAAACTGTTCCACCTGGAGTTTCATAAACTCCTCTAGACTTCATCCCAACGAATCTATTTTCAACAATATCGACAACTCCAATCCCATGTTTGCCAGCTAATTTATTGAGTTGTCTAAATAAGTTCACTCCATCAATTCTTTTTCCATTAAATCTTATAGGAATTCCGTCTTTAAAAGATAAGATAATTTTAGAAGGCTTATTCAAAGATTTACTCAATGGTCTAACCGTCTCAAACATGCTATCAGGTGGCTCCGCCCAAGGATCCTCTAAAATTCCACCCTCGTAACTTACATGAAAAATATTCCTATCACAGCTATAAGGCTTTTGCTTTGTAACAGTAATTGGAATCTTATTTTTCTTTGCATATTCAATACAATCCTCTCTGGATTTATAATTCCAAACCCTCCAAGGAGAAATAATTTCAATCTTAGGATTCAATGCATGAAAGGCTAATTCAAATCTTACTTGATCATTACCTTTTCCCGTTGAACCATGTGATACAGCAAAAGCTTTTTCTTTATTTGCTATTTCAATTTGTCTCTTAGCTATCAAGGGTCTAGCTATCGATGTCCCTAATAGATATGTGCCTTCATAAATTGCGGATGATTGTATCATTGGATAAACAAAATCATTAATGAACTCTTTTTTTAAATCTTCTACATAAACTTTAGTGGCACCTACTTGTTTGGCTCTTTTTGCAGCAAGCTTTAAATCTTCACCTTGACCTAAATCAGCTATGTAGGCAATCACATCAGCATTATATTCTGCTTTTAACCAATGAAGTATTACTGATGTATCAAGGCCTCCAGAATAAGCAAGAACAATTTTCTTTTTCATAATTTACTTTTCTTGGCTTCCTATACCTTTATAATCAAGTAGATAAAAAGTGGCTTTAGTTTTTTCATATTTTTTCTCTAAAAAAGTTCCAATATATTCTAATTTTTCAAGCTCATTACCAGCATGTGCAGAAGATCTCTTTTCATCTGAAAACTCTAGTACAAATTTTATATCTGAGGGCATTGGTCTATCTGCAGTAGGTTGAGTTGTAAATAAAAATTCAATCTCTTTTTCAATTTTCACACTTTCAGGAAGAGTAAACCCAACAACGATACTAACAGATTGAAATTCAATAACATATAAGTTCAACTCTGTTGACATATCGCTTTCGGGACCATCTGTAACTGTCATAATATATGATGCTGCAGGAATTGAATCTACAGAGGACAAAGGTACCAATCTATTATAATCTTCTCCATCAATTAAACATCCTAAATTTAACATTTATATCACCTCATTGAATTATTTAATAATATCTAATTAAGATTAATTTTACTAATTTGGTTTTGAGATTTAGATTTATCTCTTCTGTATGAATAGAAATTTGGATTACATTTAGTACATTCATTTAAAATCTCAATTTCTCTCACTCCCATCTCTTCTAATAAGAGGTAATTAATTCTTTTCAAATCAATCCTTTTTTTAAATTCGTCCTGTAAAAAACAACTTTTAAAGTTTGGAAAATTTTTGACGAACCTTTTATACAAATCTTCACCAACCTCAAAACAACAATTCGCAATTGATGGACCAATAACTGCAATAATATCCTTTGGCTTTACATTAAAGTTGTCTACTATTTTATTTATTGTTTTACAAATAATCTTATAAAATGTTCCTCTCCAGCCAGCATGAACTGCTCCAACAAAACTAGAGTTTTTATTAGTTAACAATATAGGTAAACAGTCAGCTGTTTTTACTCCAATGCTAAAGTTCTTAACATTAGTAATGATGCTATCACCCGAGATTACAATATTATCATCTGGAACTTTCTCCACAATCACAACATCATTTCCGTGGACTTGATTTAAAGTAAAAGCATCAGATTTTGTTTTTTTATCTCCAAAAGAATAATTAATGTTTTTAATTGTTGACAATTTTCTGGATTTATAATTACTCATTAAAGCTCCTGATTTTATTTATAAGAGAATTAAAGTCATCTTGAGGATTAGCTATAAAGGATAATTTTTTTTTCGTTATAGGGTGAAAAAACTCAAGCTTTTTGGCATGCAACATATGCCTATTAATTTTCAAATTATCAACAACACTTATCTTCTTGCGAGACCCATAAAGTTTATCACCCAATATCGGACAACCTATGGATTCCAAATGCACCCTAATTTGATGTGTCCTACCTGTCTTTGGGTGTGCTTCAATAAGTGTAAAGTTTCCAAATCTTTCAACTACCTTCCAATCAGTTTTGGCCTCTCTCAACGATGAAGAATTATTAGATATCTTTAATCTATTCTTTTTATCTCTTCCTATTTTAAGATCCACACTACCACTTTCTTGGTGAGGCTGACCATGTACGACAGCCAAATAGGTTTTCAATACTAATCTATTTTTAAATTGTGAGGATAAATTCACATGAGATTTATCATTCTTAGCAACAACCATAACTCCCGAAGTTTCCTTATCAAGTCTATGAACTATTCCTGGACGAAGTTCGCCTGATATTCCAGACAGGTCCTTACAGTGAAAAAGTAATAAGTTTACCAATGTAGGTAACTTAACCCCCGCACCTTGATGTACAACCAAATTTGAAGGTTTATTAATAACTGCAATATCAGAATCTTGATAGATTATATCTAAAGGCTGATCAATTGGTTCTAAAGGAGAAACCTTGGGAGAGGGAATATAAATTTCTATAATATCATTAGTTTTTAAAGAATAGGACTGTTTTATTTTTTTTCCATTGCAAAGAATGTTATTGTCTTTAGCTAATTTAGATATAGATGAACGACTTAGTGCTAGCTTGTTTGATAATAAAACATCTACTCTAGTGCCTGAATGAATTGCATCAATAATATATTTATAATTACTCATTAAACAAAAACCTATTGTTAGTAACTTAAAATATTAGTCATAATTATCAATAATATGAAGAAAGATAAAGAATCCAGGATTGATTTAAGATTTGCTTTAATAGGACCAGGTACAATGTGGAACTTATTATATGAAGGTATGGATCAAAGAGTAAACCTTCGATCAACATTTAGAGGAAAGGACGAAGAAAGTGTTAATGCATTAATTAAATTTGGTGAAATATTAAAAAAGAAAAATGATTATGATGTAAGCATTAAAGAAGATGGGATTGAAATCAACAATATTATACCAATAAATGATTTTGAAAATGGTGAAAATTGGACAAAATTAATGAATAGATTAAAACTAGAAATTATAAAAATGATATGATTTCACCTGAATTGATAGATAGATCTTTATCATTATCTCTTATCAATAGCTCACCAAATGAATTAATTGAAATAGCCTTACCAGTTACAAATTTATCGCCCATTTGAACATTCAAATTCTTACCTTTGTCCCCCCAGTGAAGATTATAAAAACTAATAATTTCATCTTCGTTTCCGTCTAACATATGATAAAAATTTGCGAAATTAATAAGTAAAGACGAACAAACCTTGTCAATCTCAAAAATACAATCAGATTCAATACTCATACTAGTTGGATTAATTTTGTATTTTTTTTGTTCATTTAAAAAATCTTCTGAATTCAAATTTACATTAATCCCAATACCAACTACTAAGTAATTTTTTTTGTCAGGTGTGAATTCAACTTCACAGAGAATTCCAGAAATTTTTTTATTGTTTACCAAAATATCATTTGGCCATTTTATTGATGATTTTATTTTAAATTTCTTTAAAGTTTCACAAACACTATTTGCTGTTAGAATAGGCAATAAACTTTTATGTCTATCTGTCTTGGGGTATTCAAGTAAAATCGAAAGAGCCAAGCTCTTATTCTGTTTGCTATGCCAAAATCTCCCTTCTCTCCCCTTGCCATCAAATTGATTTTTTGAATATATGCAAACACCATGTTCTTTTTCAGATAGATTTAATGCAAACTTATTAGTAGAGTCTACTTGATCTAAATGAATCAAATGCTTATATAGTTTTGAACAATCTTCTTCAGTTTGCATAAGATGGTCAAATTGATCAATCATCTTAAACCCCTAGCCTATTATAATCACGAAATTCAGAAATAATTAGAGCTGAAACCGAAAAAGCAATTGATGAACATAAAAGAGATGTTCCCCCATAACTAAACAAAATCATTGGAATGCCAATGACTGGAAATAGACCTATAGTCATCAAAGAATTTACTACAAAATGAAAAAAGAAATATGAGCTAATACCAAAAATTATTACCTTCAAGAAAATATCTTTAATACTAGATAGAAATAATAGTGGATAAATAATTAAAAATAAATATAAAGACGATAATATTAAAGATCCTAAGAAACCTGTTTGTTCAGCCCAAACTGAAAAAGCAAAGTCAGTATGTTTTTCTGGTAAAAATCCAAATTTAGATTGTGAACTATTACCAAAACCCTTACCAATTATAGATCCAGAACCAATAGAAATCTTTGATTGAATAGCATTATATCCATATCCTCTTGGATCATTTTCTGGGTTTATAAAATTAATAATCCTCTGTTTTTGATATGGTTTTAAATAATTTTGCCAAACAGGTATTGAAATGGCAAAAGTAATCAATAAAAGAAAAAATAGAAATTTTTTATTAAACGAAAAACCAAAAATCACGGCCATAGATAATAAAAGGAGCATAAAAGCTGATCCAAAATCTGGTTGAATCATTATTAAAATAAAAGGTATAACAAAAAAAAGAAGTCCGAGAAAATATTTGATTGCTAAAGATTTTGAGTAACTACCAAGATCCGAATAAAGTTTTGCAATCATAAATACATAGGATATTTTTACAAGTTCTGAAGGTTGAAAAGAAAATCCAAAAAGTTTGATCCAGCTTCGTGCTCCTGAGATCTTTTCACCAAAAAGAACAATTATTAATAGCAATATCGAAAACAAATATAATGGAACCGCGAGAGCTTTTATGCTTTGCAGTCTTATTCTAGATATAAGAAAAGCAGTTATGATTGATAATAGAAACCAAAAAAACTGCTTAATTGCATAGCTATTAATCAATTCCTCATTATCAAGAAAAGCTAAATTTAAACAACTTAAAAGAATTATTAAAAAACCAACAAAATAAATTTTCCTATGTGGTTTTTGTAAAAAGCTAGTTAAGTTCATCAGATTTTTCACCATAATTTTCTTTATAATAAGAAACTATTTTTTTAATGATGGGACCACCTGCTCTTCCACCAGAATCACCATGTTCAGCAAAAACTGTAATAGCAATCCTTGGATCATTAAAGGGATAGTAAGCAGTAAACCATCCATGATTTTTATATTTCCCATATCCATAATTAGAAGAATCTTTTGATATAACCTGTGCTGTTCCAGTTTTTCCTGCCAGTAACAAATCATCTCTTGCATGAAAACCCGTTCCATTGGAATCATTAACAACACCAAGTAATCCATCTTTTATTACTCTCAAATTTTTTGACTTAATTTTTAATTTCTTACTATTAAGCTGGTTCGTTGAATCAAATAATTTATAGGGAACAAATTCACCATCATTTGCTATTATACTAATAATTTTATTTGCTTGGACAACATTTAAGGTAAGATACCCTTGGCCTATTGCAACATTAACCATATCCCCGCTATAAAACTTTCCATTTAAATATTTATCTATAAATTGCTTATCAGGGACAACTCCACTCTTTTGCTTAAAAGGTAGATAATCATGGCTATTTCCAATACCGAATTTTTTTAACCAAGAGGAATATTTTTTAATTCCTAGATTAAGTCCGACTTTATAGAAATAAACATCGCAAGATGAAATTAGAGCTTTTTTAACATCTTGCATACCATGTCCACCTTTTAGCCAGCACCTAAAATTTCTATTACCTACTTTAGTATAGCCAGGGCAATAATATTCTGTTGATGGGGTGACAACTTCTTCTTCAAGTCCAGCTACAGCAGTTATTATTTTGATAATTGAACCAGGAGGGCTTGAAACAAGAAAAGCTCTGTTAAGAAATGGCTTAGATTTATCTGCTTTTAACTTATTCCATTCACTATTAGATATAGGTTGTGAAAATAAATTTGGATCAAATCCTGGCTTGCTTACTAAGGCCAAGATTTCTCCTGATTTAAGCTCGCTAACTATTACTGCCCCATTAAAAGTGACAAATTGGTCATATATTATTTTTTGTAATTCTATATCAATAGTTGTCTGAATATTGCTTCCTTTCTCAATATCTTTAGATTCATAATCGTATTCAATCTCTTGCCCAATAACCTCTCGTCCTCTGCTGTCAACATATAAGTATTTTGATCCTACATTTCCAGTTAATGTTTTATCAAAAAATTTTTCTAAACCATTAGCACCTTTTCTATTGGAGAATAAATTTCCATACATAAAATCTTTCTTATCATTTGAAGTCAAATGTCCTGTTAAATGGGATGCAGACTCACCGTATGGATATACTCGAATATAATCAACGATTAATTCTATGTTAGATACATCTTTAAATAAATCTTCTATAAGGTAAATTTCATCTATTGATAGGTCTTTTTTTAATAGCCTTCTTTGAATTCCACTATGTGATTTCTGATTCATTAATTTAAGAGATGGATCTAATTTAATATAATTAGACAAATTGTTTTTTATTTCATTAAATTTTGATTTATCAGCATTTTTTATATATAGGTTTACAACTGGTCTACTATAAGCAATTTGCTTTCCATTTCTGTCTAAAATAAGCCCTCTAGGGGAAGGGATAATTGCTTCTCTAATGAAGTTTTTCCTAGATATTTCTTGATAATACTCACCTTTAATTATTTGAAGATGAAAAAGTCTAAAAATTATTACTAAAAAAAATATAGCTACTATTAAAATTGATAAGTTTGATCTTGTTGATTTGGCCATTGAATATACTTAAATATAAATAACATTATTGTTAAAATAATAAAGGAAAAAAGAAATTTTATGAAAAGATATGTAAGTATCGAGAATAGGATTAAATCTCCTAAAATCGATAATAAGCATAAATTTAATAAATAATATATAATTAATAAGGATCCTGCTAAAAGAATCTCATTTCTCTCACTATTCCAGATAAAAAATTTATTTAAATATATAGCAATAAAGATTAATGATATTTTTACGAATGAATCATATAATGTTACTAAATCGCCAAAAATTTGAAGTAATAAAAGAATTGCTATAAATATCGATAATTCAAACTTTGAACCTTTATCAAGAGCCAAAAGTATTGTGAGCACTAATGATATATCTATTGAATCTTCAATACCAAATAAATTTAATCCATTAAAGGCTGATAATAAAATTAGAAGAAAAAGAGAAAATTTAAAATATTTATTCAACCTTACCAATTTTGACAATCCCTACATAGCTTATTGAATTAAATGCTAAAGGTGAAGCAACTGTTAAATATAAGAACCCTGAGTTTTTCCTTATAGCACTAACTTTTCCAATGGGAACTTGTAGCAAATTACTTTGAACAGTGCTATAAATATATACATTATCACCCATATTAATCTTTGATGTATCATCTATATATTCTATTTGTGAACCATACCCATTTCCTTTCAATATTCCTTTAAATTTTTTATCCCCTACCTCAACAATAAGATTAAAATTAATATTTTCCAATGTTATTACTTCAGAATAATTCGACATTACTCTTGCGACTTTCCCTAAAAAACCTTTGGATGAAAAAACTAACTGGTTTTTTGTAATACCATCCTCTGAGCCCAATGGGACTGTAAAACTTTTATTCAAAAAAGAAGGATGGCTAAAAATTATTTTTGTAAAAACTATACTAAACGAATCGTTATCTTTAATTTGTAACAAAGACTTTAATTCTAAATTCTCTTTTTTTAAAGTTTCTAAATTGAGCCTTAAATCATTATTTAAAGGAATCTCCATTTCAACATAATTTTTAAAAAAAGAGGATGAAAATGATTTAAAATTGGAATTTAAATAGGAGCCCAGTTTAAAATAAAAGAATATGCTAAAAACAAAGGAGATAATAAGTATTAAAGAAATCTTCTTTTTGTTTCTATTTGATAACATATTTTAAATTGAAATCTTTCTTAGTGTATTAATTTCTTCTAATGCTTTACCACACCCATTAACAACACAAAGCAGAGGATCTTCACCAACTGATACTTTTAACTTGGTAGACGAGGAAATTCTTTCTGATAAGCCACCAAGTAAAGCTCCACCTCCCGCAAGTACAATTCCATCAACAATAATATCACCAGCGAGTTCAGGAGGTGTTGAATCCAGAGTTTCTCTTACGGCAGAAATAATCTCATCTACTGAGGTATCAAGTGCTTTTTTCGTATCGGATGCTCTAAGTTCAATTGATGTAGGTAAACCATCTTCAAGGCTCCTGCCCCTCACTTGCATTTGAAGCGATTCACTAGGTTTATCAGAAACATCAGCGATAGTTTTTTTAACAGTTTCTGCCATATTCTCACCAATCAATATATTGTAAGTCTTTTTTACATAATCTATTATTGCATTGTTCATAGAGTCCCCTGCTGTCTTAATAGACTTACTTAAAACTAGTCCACCTAAAGAAATAACAGAAATCCCAGTTGTACCTCCACCAATGTCAATAATCATGCCACCTCTGGAGCTAAGAACAGAATCCATCTCTGCACCCAATGCTGCTGCCATTGTTTCCTCAATCAAATAAACCTCTCTGGCTCCTGCTGATTCTGCAGCTTCAACAACAGCTCTTTTTTCTACAGGTGTAATACCTATCGGAACGGAAACAACGACCCTTGGTCGTACCAAGAAATTATTTTTATGATATTTGGAAATGAAGTACTCCAACATCTTTTGAGTAACTTCAAAATCAGCAATTACTCCTTCCTTCAATGGTCTAATAGCTTCTATTGAACCAGGTGTTTTACCAATCATTAATTTTGCCTCATCACCAACTGCTAAAATATTTATATCTCCAACTCTATCTCTCTGAACAGCAACAACAGATGGTTCATTTGCGACTATCCCTTTATCCTTTATGTAAACCACAACATTTGCAGTCCCTAAATCAAGTCCTATGTCAATTGAAAAATAGTTAGCTATTTTATCCCATATAGTATAATTTTTGGTTTTCATTTTTAACTCCTCTTTAAATTATAAACCAATTGAAAGAAAGATATTAGAAAAAAATTTAATTTTTTATAAGCTTACTGGCTTTAATTATCTTAAAATTAATATATTGCCCATCTATTATATCCAATTCATTAAGATTTATACCAAAAAAAGTTCTCTCTGACCTTGAATTAAGCCTTTTTATAGGAAACATGATAGATTTCCCATCTTTAGTGGATACTTCCAATGTTAAGTCAAAAAGCTCATAATCTGCAAGATTTAATACTTTGATGGATCCACTAGAGCTTGTATAAGTTGTGCTAACTATGATTATGTTTTCAATAATTTCTGTTGGGGTTAACTCTTGAAGTGCACCACTTAATTTAGAGTCAGATGAATCGCTTTCAAATTTGCTACTTACATCAGTATTTGCTTTCTGCACTATTTTTTTATCAGAACTGTCTTTTATTAACTTCTCCTTATCTAAACTTGAGTCTCCACTAATAATTGCGATTTCAATGGATGAAAATTTAAAATCCATTAAACCAACTGAAACTTGGGCATCTTGGGTTGATTTTGCAAAAAATATATCCTTTTTGGATTTTGCTCTTCTTTTATTTATTGTGGAACCATTTGAATTCATAAAATAAACTTCAAAAACTACATTTGTGTAATCAAAATAGCTTTCATTTAAGATTTCAACATTCAAAATCCCAAGTGTATTTGAAGCATTAGATATCCATTTATAATTTTTAATATTTAAATCGGATAAAATTATAGGAATTTTATTAAAATCATTGACTTGTGATTGTGATACTTTATTTATCCCGCCTAATTCAATATATGCTTTCGATGATATTAAGTCTGCATTATTTACTTTGATATTTATTTTAGATGAATTATTTACTGAGGATGAGCCTATAACAAAATTTTCTATGCTTACCTTTTCACCTGGAGAAATTGGATTACTATTAAGATAAATGGTTTCGCCAACAGGATTATTTTTTGAATCAAGAAAAACAATCTTAAACTCCACATTATTATAATAATTTTCAGAAATATTTTTATACTCTAACAACTTAAGTTGTACAGTCTTTGATGCAGATGAATCTATAATATAGTCAAAATTTTCAATAATTATATTTTTTGTTGGATTAAAATCTTTATTATTTTCATAGCTAAACTGTGCCTTTTTTATGCCTATTCTAGTTTTTGCTACATTAAAAGGAAGTATTGAGGGAGTTGTAATATTCTCCAACCTTATCAACTCACCAGGCGGTATCACCTTTCCTTGAAGAAAAATAGGAAAAGTATATAGGGTTCCACTTGAATTATAAACCTGGACTTCTAAGACTAAATCTTTAAATCCAATGCTTGAATTATTTCGTATCTCAATTACATCAAACATAGGTTGAGAATTCATTGACTTATTCGTCCATTCATAATTGGTTATTTCTAACTTTGATAGGTTTTTATTAACTAAATCATCAATTTCAGCATTAGCATGTAAATCATTACAGTAAAAAAGCAAAGCGGTTAATACTATAAATACAAGGCTTAAAAGAGTTTTAATTGATTTTACTAAATACATATATTTTGTTAGACAATAATATCAGATAAACTTGAATATGTAATTAAAAAGGTAGGTTAGAATGCCAAGATATATTTTATTATCAACTCTCACAACAGAAGGAAGAAAAACTCTTAAAGAAAAACCCTATAGAATCAGAGAGGTTGATGAAGAGATCGAAAAAATGGGGATTAAAATTTTGAAACAATATGCCACTCTTGGTCCTTTTGATTTCGTTAATATTGTTGAAGCTCCTAGCAATGATGCAATAAGTAAGCTTTCAATAGAATTAACATCTAGGGGTACAATTCAAATCACGACTTTACCTGCAATAGATATTGATTCGTTTGTAAAGTGCTTGAAAGATAATGATTAAAACTCTTAAAAGACTTTTAAATAATGTTAAGGAACAGTCCTTGAATGTGCCAGGTTATAAGGCAAAGAAAATATTAAAGGTTTATATTTATATTGGATATGTAGCAATTTTTGGACCCTTATTATATCTGCTTATAATTTTTATCTATAATTCTTTGAGTGAATAATGAATATTAATTTAGATTTCACTAATAAAAAAATCCTAATTGTTGGTGCTGGTAAAGTAGCACTTAGAAGATTGAAAAAAATTGTTAGTCAAAAAACAGAGTGCAAAATCAAAATAATATCACCTTTAATTTTATCAAAAATAAATTTAATAGCAGATGACAACAAAAATATTTCTATTCTTAAAAGAAAATATAAAAAAAATGATCTTAAAAATCAAAATATAGTCCTCGCATGCACTAATGAAATAAAAGTTAATGAAAAAGTTTCTTATGATGCAATCAAATCAAACTTATTAGTCAATAATGCATCTGATAAAAAGTTAAGTAACTTTTTTTTCACATCAAATATCAAGCTAGATAAAAATATAAATATAAATATAAATACTAATGGTTCTAATCCGCTTTTCTCTAAAGTTGTAAGACTAATTATTCAAGAATCATTAAAGAAGATTATTCTTGATCTAAATGAGAAATTTTTTTCAAACAGACGAATTGCACCCTCAGAAGTTAGAGATTTAAAGCATGAATTATCAAAGTCAGATATACTAAAAAAAATTAACAAGATAGACAATAAAGCTTTCAAAGCAATTATTAAGCAGATTAAGGAGTAGTTTTGATGAGTGTGATTGAAACAAGCAAGTTCTACAAAGGATTAAAAATTATTTTTGAAGACGAATTATGGGAAATTGTAGAATTTCAACATAGAGTTATGCAACAAAGAAGTCCGGTAGTCAAAACTAAGTTAAAGAATATTGTTAATGGTCTGGTCCAAGAAAAAAGTTTTAGAAGTGGTGACTCATTCAGCCTCCCTGATCTAACAAGAAAAGAAGCTCAAATTTTATTTAGCGATGATTCTTCTATGACATTTATGGACTTAGAATCATTTGAACAATATCAAATCAGTAATGAGCAAATTGGAGATAAAAGGCAATATATGAAAGAAGAGCATAATGTATTACTCTTAAATTATAATGGTTCTCCAATAGACATAGAACTACCAACACATGTCGAACTTGAAATTAGCAATACAGAACCAGGTCTTAAAGGTGACAGCGTAACCGGTGGAAATAAGCCGGCGACCCTAGAGACAGGTGCCAATATTGCAGTTCCCTTATTTATTAATATTGGAGACATAATAAAAGTTGATACAAGAGATGGAAAATATCTAGAAAGAACTAAAAAAGCATAAGCGATTTAAAATTATTCTTAAATTTATCACATTGAATTGGTTTCATCTTACCATCAACCACTGATTTTCTACCGGTGCTAATCATTTCATCTATAATTTTAATTGAAAAATCAGTCAAAACTTTTTCAACACTACCTGTTGCCCCTGTAAAATTCTTAATCCATACAATGCTATTTGTATATCTATATTCATTTGTTAAATGTGAATAAAAAAACAAATGAGTATTTTTGTAAATTAAAATTTCTATAATAGAATCAGCTTTTTTTGAAAAGATTTTTTTATATTTCAACATTGATTAAATTTACATTGAGTCTTTATTATTTTACAATTTTATTGTGGGAAATATTAAAATTTTTTCTGGAACATCCAATGAACAATTGGCTAAATCAATTTGTAAAAAGCTAAAGCTTAAGCAGGGTGCTTTAGATATTAAAAGATTCAGTGATGAAGAAATATTTGTCGAAGTGAATGAAAGTGTTCGTGGTGCAGATTGCTATGTTATTCAATCCACAAATAATCCAGTTCATGAAAACTTTATGGAACTGTTAATAATAATAGATGCTCTAAAAAGAGCTTCAGCAGAAAAAGTTGTTGCTGTTATACCTTATTTTGGTTATGCACGACAAGATAGAAAAGTAAGCGATAGATCACCTATTACAGCTAGATTAATATGTGACCTATTAGTAAAATCTGGAATTGAAGAAGTAATTCTGATGGATATTCATGCTGGTCAAATTCAAGGCTTCTTTGATGTGCCCGTCAATCATCTTTATGCATTTCCTATTGCTAGAGACTATTTTATTAAAAAATACAATAAAAAAAATCTTATTATTGCATCACCAGATGCTGGCGGTATGGAAAGAGCTCGTGCATTTGCAAAAAGATCGAATATTGTTGACTTAGCTATGACCGACAAAAGAAGACTAGCTCCTAATGTTGCAGAGATAACTAATGTTATCGGGAATGTGAAAGGAAAGTATGTTCTTCTTATTGATGATATCATAGATACTGGCGGAACTGCAGCAAAATCAGCAGAAGCTTTAATTAAAGCTGGTGCAAAAGGAGTCTCCATGTTTTGTACCCATGGAGTCTTGTCAGGGAATGCAATCCAGAATATTCAGAATTCGAGTATTGATGAACTTATAATTACAGATACAATAAATAACCAAGCTAAATTAAAGAAAATAAAGAAAATTAGGGTTTTAAGTGTTGCTGACTTATTTGCGAAAGCTTTAAGGAGAATTATTAATAAAGAATCCATAAGTAATTTATTTTCTTAGGAGAATGGAATGAATACAGTTGAATTAGAGGTTTTAAAAAGAGAATCTCTAGGAAAAGAAGCAAATAAGAAATATAGAGATCAAGGTTTAGTGCCTGCAGTAGTTTATGGAAAGAATAAGGAGAACCTTAATATTTTAGTTGACCCTAAAACATTAAAAAAATTACTTAGAAGAGACTCTGGTGAAAATACAATATTAGAAATTAATGTTACAGAAAGCGATATTAAAAAAAATGTTCTACTTAAAGATGCTCATATTGATACATTAACCAGCAATCCTCTTCATTTAGATTTTTATGAAATTACAGAAGGAGAATTGGTTAAGGTACCTTGCCCTATAAATTTCGTTGGGAAACCAGAAGGTGTTAAAAGCGGTGGAGTGATACAGAAGCTTTCTGATGAAGTTAAAGTTCAATGCCTTCCAGATAAAATCCCTAATAATATTGAAGTTGATATAAGTTCTTTAAATATTGGTGATACATTAAGAGTTGAGGATATTGCTCAAATTGATGGAATCGATTTTCTTTCTAATCCAAAAAGTACACTTATAAGCATACTAGCGCCAAGAGTTGTTGTTGAAACAACTGCGGAAGATGAAGAATCATCCCCCGAAGGTGAAAGCGATAGTGCGGGAACAGGTGAAGCTGAAAATAGTGAATCCTAAATTAAAGTGGAAGACTCATTCAATCATTATTTAATCATTGGCCTTGGAAATCCTGGACAAAAGTATCAAGATACAAGGCATAATATAGGTTTTAATCTTATAGATACTCTTTTAGATTCTGACTCAATGTCGATTAAATTTAAATCATTGTATTCTAAAATTGAAATTAATAAAAATCCCATTCATATAATAAAGCCACAAACATTTATGAATGAAAGCGGTGTTGCAGTAAATGAAGTCTCTAAATTTTTTAAAATTAAACAAGAAAATATTATTGTTGTTTATGATGATCTAGATTTACCAATTGGAAATTTAAAGATAAAGGTAGGTGGAGGTTCCGCTGGTCATAATGGTATAAAATCAATTGAAAAATATATTGAGACTAATAAGATTATTAAAATAAGAGTAGGTATTGGAAAGCCAGTTAACAAAGGCCAAATTAATTCTCATGTATTGTCAAAATTCACACAAAATGAGAATATACTATTAAAACCTATCTTAGAAAAATTTGAGCAAATAATTGAAGATATTGTTTTAGAAGGTATTTCATTTGCAATGAATAAATTTAACAGTAAAATTCAATGAATATTAACTGAGACAAATCAAGGAGGAAATCATGGATTTATCTAGTCAATTCGTTACTTATGGTGGATTAGTTCTAGCTGTGCTGGGGTTAATTTATGCACAAGTAACATATTGGAATATAAGATCATTACCAAGAGGTAATGATACTCAAAGAAAGCTTGGTGTCACAATATATAATGGTGCTATGTCTTTCATAAAACAAGAATATCGATATATTGTTATATTTGTTCTTACAGTAGGAGCATTGCTTTTTTACTTCTTAGGTATGCAAACAGCAATATGTTATTTTGCTGGTGCTGCCTTATCTATGACTTGTGGATGGGCAGGAATGACATCTGCATGTATAGCCAATTCAAGAACAGCAGAAGCTGCGAACACCTCAGGTCAAGGCTCAGCGCTTTCAACCGCATTCAAGGGTGGAAGTGTTATGGGTTTTTCAGTTGCGAGTTTAGGAATATTAGGGGTCAGTGGAGCTTTTGCCATATATTTTGCATTAGATCCTGTCAATAATATTAGTTTGGCAAACTTTGCTACTGATATCGGTGGATTTGCAATGGGTGCTAGTTCTGTTGCTCTTTTTGCTAGAGTTGGTGGTGGAATTTATACTAAAGCCGCTGATGTTGGAGCTGACCTAGTTGGTAAAGTAGAGGCTGGAATACCTGAAGATGATCCAAGAAATCCAGCAACTATTGCTGATAATGTTGGAGACAATGTTGGAGATGTAGCGGGAATGGGAGCAGATTTGTTTGAATCTTATGTTGGAAGTGTTATTGCAACGATTGTAATTGCATCTGGTATGGGAATGGCTTCAAATCAAACTCTTGCTATGTATGCATTTCCTATTATTTTAATAATTGTTGGAACGATAGCTTCATTTATTGGAACTAAGGTAGTAGATGTTTTGAAAGACTCGGAACCTTCTGGTGTTCTTAGAAAAGCTTCTTTAACTGCAGGAATACTTTTCCTTGCTTTTGCATATTTTTCATTAAATGCTGTTGGTGAAAGTGTTGGTATTTCGTCTTCTATGCTGTTTAATATTTTTGTATGTTCAATTATCGGTCTTTTCTCTGGTTCAATAATTGGGGGGATTACAGAATATTATACATCTGGAAAACCAGTTTCTGATATTGCAGATGCTTCCGAAAAAGGCGGAGTTGCAACGAATATTATTAGTGGATTATCCGTAGGGATGTTAAGTACAGCTCTTCCAATTCTGGTAATTGTTATAGCAATTTTTGCATCCTTTAATTTTGCAGGTTTATATGGGATAGGTATCGCGGCTGTAAGCATGCTTGCTACAATTGGTATTACAATGTCTGTTGATGCATACGGTCCAATAGCTGATAATGCTGGTGGAATTGCTGAAATGGCGGGATTAGATCCTAAAGTAAGAGTGATTACCGACAAACTTGACAGTTTAGGTAATACTACTGCCGCAATTGGTAAAGGTTTTGCTATTGGTTCAGCAGCCTTAACTTCTTTGACACTTTTTGTTGCTTTTGCTGCAGCAGCTCAAATTAGTTCGGTTAATTTGCTGGATTATAAAGTTGTCTGCGGACTACTCCTTGGGGGAATGGTTCCATATTTATTTGGTGCATTGACTATGGGTGCTGTTGGTAGATCAGCAGAAAAAATGGTTCAAGAGGTAAGAAGGCAATTTAAAGAAATAGCTGGAATCATGGAAGGAAAAGCTGAGCCAGATTATGCATCCTGTATTAAAATTAGTACTGATGCATCTTTAAAAGAAATGGTCTTGCCTGGTATTCTGGCAGTTGTTTGTCCTATCATTGTTGGATTTGCTTTAGGCTCAGCTGGATTAGCAGCATTTTTAGCTGGAGCATTAATTTCAGGAATAACTCTTGCACTAATGATGGCAAACTCAGGTGGAGCATGGGATAATGCTAAAAAGTTTATCGAGGAAGGAAATAAAGGTGGTAAAGGATCAGAGGCACACAAAGCCGCTGTTGTTGGTGATACCATTGGTGATCCATTTAAGGATACATCTGGTCCTGCAATGAACATATTGATCAAACTTATGACAATTGTTTCATTAGTAGTAGCACCTATTTTTCTATAAATGAGTTCTCTTAGCTGTGGCATTGTTGGATTGCCAAATGTTGGAAAATCAACAATATTTTCGGCACTGACAAATGCTGCAGCTGAAAGTGGAAATTTTCCCTTTACTACAATTGAGCCAAATGTGGCTGTAGTAAATGTCGAAGATAATAGACTAAAGCAACTTCATAACATATTAAATTCCAAAAATATTGTTTTCACAAATTTAAAGTTTGTTGATATTGCAGGGCTTGTCAAAGGTGCAAGTAAAGGTGAGGGGTTAGGTAATAAATTTCTTGCAAATATAAGAGAGGTTGATGCTATTGCTCATGTCCTGAGATGCTTTGAAGACGATGTAACTCATGTATTTGATTCTGTTGACCCTATCAGAGATATGGAGGTCATAAATCTAGAGCTAGCATTGAGCGATCTTCAAATATTAGAAAAACGTTTAACAAAGTTGGAAAAAGGGAAAAAAAGTGGGGATAAAGATGCAATAAGAGAACATGAAATAGTTCAAAAAGTTATAGATATATTAAACAGTGGAAAAAAAATAAATATAGAGAAAGAATTCAGTATAGATGATTTGAAAATAGTTAAACAACTAAATCTAATTATAATGAAGCCTACTACTTATATTCTTAACTATGGTAACAAACAGATTTCTTCTGAAAAGATTACTAGTCTCAAAAGCCAAATTACCGAAAATCAAGATAGTTATGTAGAGATTAATGGATTGCTTGAAAGCGAAGTAAAAGACTTTGATGAAGAAGAAAAAAAGGATTTTTTACAAGAGTACAATATCATCGATACTGGCTTGAAACTTTTAATAAATGAAGTTTATTCTTTGTTAAATTTAATCACTTTTTATACAGCGGGACCCCAGGAGTGCAGGGCATGGAGCATTAAAAAAAATTCAAAAGCTCCTGAGGCTGCAGGAAAAATCCATACAGACTTTCAGAAAGGATTTATTAGAGCAGAAATTATAGAGTTTAAAAATTTCATAGAATTTAAAAGTGAAGAGGAAGTAAAAAAAAATGGCTTAATGAGATCAGAAGGTAAAGATTATATCGTTAAAGATGGAGATATAATTCACTTTAGGTATAATGTTTAAGCCTGTTGCTAGTTTACTGGCCACAGACCATAACAGGAGGTCATTTTCTTATGACAAATAATTATGAGGTACTTTTTATAGTACCGCAAAATATAGAACCTAGTTTATATTCTGAGCTATCTGATAAGATATCTTCAACAATTAAAGAAAAATATAGTGGTGAAATAGCAAAATTTGACAAATGGGCTGATAGAAAATTAGCCTATACCATAGATGATCACACTAGTGGAACTTACTATATTTTAGAAACTAAATGTTCGGCTGAATGTATAACAGAAGTCGAGAAGATACTAAGTTTCGAAAAAACTATTGTACTAAGATTTTTAATAGATAAAAAATAGGAGATTAAAATGGCAGAAAGAAAAGAATATGATAAAAGAGGAAGACAACCGAGGAAAAAACCTTCTAAACTTTTAGAAGGGAATGTAGATATAAATTATAAAAATGTTGAACTTCTCTTAAACTTTATTACAGAAAGAAAGAAGATAGCGCCCAGAAGAATGACAGGAAATAGTGCATCACAACAAAGATTAATTTCTAAAGAAATTAAAAAAGCTAGATACATGGCACTAATTCCTTACACTGTAAATCACAAGTAATTTATGAAAGTTATTTTAAAGGAAAAAGTAAATAAGCTTGGTAATGTAGGCGATATTGTTGAAGTTCCTGACGGGCAAGCTAGAAATCACTTAATACCAAAAAAACTTGCTATCGAAGCTTCAGGTAAAAATTTGAATGATCTAAAAGCTAAAAAAGAATCTCTATCCAGAAAAGAGGAAGAATTAGTAAATCAGGCAAAATCCATATCGAAAAAACTTGATGAAATCAACATAAAAATATATGCAAAAGAAAATAATGGGAAATTATTTGGCTCAATTACATCTATGAATATTTCAGAGGAAATTGCAAAAAATAAAATATCCATAAATAAAAAAAATATTGAAATCAAAAATCAAATCACAACAGTTGGTATCCATCAGATAAGGATTAAACTATATAAAAATATGTTTAAAGAAGTATCAATAGAAGTTTTATCCAAATCAAATTGACACATATAAGCAATATATAGTAACCTAACAACCAATGAAACTTTTTGTAATTCCAGGGGGAGCATTTGTCGAAAATACGTATATTCTAAGCAATGAAGGTTCCAATGAAGTGCTGCTGGTTGATCCAGGTAGCCAAACGAAAGAAATAGAGAAACAATTAAATGAATTAGAATTTAGTTCCATTAAAATCATAAATACTCATGCTCATTTAGACCATATATATGGTGTAGAATATTTTAAAAAGAAATACGATGCACTTTTTTTAATACATGAACTTGAGGTGCCAATTGTCAATGTAATGATTGATGCAGCAATGCGATTCGGCTTAGAGGAGTTTTCAAACCCAGAAATTCCTAAAATAGATGAATTCATTAAAGATAATCAAGAAATAGAGGTAGCCGGTTCAAAATTTATAACAATTCATGTTCCTGGACATTCACCAGGCAGCTTATGTTTTTATTTTTCTAAAAAATTAAATCCAAATATAGAAAATGAATTTGTAATATGTGGGGATACTGTATTTGCAGGTAGCATTGGAAGAGTCGATTTAACTGGTGGAACCAATATGAACGACCTAGTAGGAAACATTAAAAAAAGACTTATGGTGCTCCCAGATGAGACTGTTTTACTACCTGGACATGGTCCTGAAACTCAAGTTGGAGTAGAGAAACAATCAAATCCTTTTTTATTAGGGTATGAATAATGGATTATAAATTTATTAAAACATCATTTCTTTTAACAATCTGCTTACTCCTAGGAATAGTAATTAACGATGTCATTCAGATTTATATTCTGAAAAAAAAGAATATTGCAACTATAGAAGAAAACAAGTACCTAATGAAAAAAAATGAGCTATTAAAAACTGAAATCCACTTGTTAGAAAGCAATAATTCCTATATACAGTTAATTGCAAGAGAAAAGCTAGGAATGATAAAAGAAGGTGAAATTGTATATAAATTTCTAAAGAAATAAATAGAATATATGCTAGGAATTAAGAAAGAATTAACCCAATTAAATACATTCGCAAAAAAAAGTTATGGTCAGAACTTTTTATCGAATAAATCAAAAATAGAGAAAATAGCCGAAGAAATACTAAATAATTCAACCAATGATATCATCGAAATAGGGCCTGGGCTTGGAGCCATAACTGAGCCTTTGGTTAATCAGAAAAGAAATATAGTTTGTATTGAAAAAGATAAAATATTAATTGAGAACCTTAAAAATAAATTTAAATTAAAAAAAAATATCACCTTAATAAATGAAGATGTACTTAAGATCGATTTCAAATCTATAGCATCTGAAAATTCAATTATTATAGGAAATCTTCCCTATAATATATCCACAAAGATTTTGATAAAATTCGTTAACGAACTACATGAAAGTACAAACAAAGGCATCTTTATGTTTCAAAGAGAAGTGGCCGATAAGATTATTGCAAAAAAAATAAAGAAAAATCGATTATCCTCTAAAATCAAAATTTTTTATGAAGTAAAAGAGATATTGAAGGTTAGTGAAAATGACTTTTGGCCACCACCAAAAATAAAATCAAGTGTTTTACTTTTCACTCCAAAAAAAATTGGCTCTAAAAATCTAAATATGAAAGAACTAGATAAATTTTTACAATGTGCATTCTTTTCAAACAGAAAAAAAATTGTAAATAATTTAGCAAACAAATATCATAAAGATAAAATCTTTTCAATTCTAAAAAAATTAAGAATTAATGATAAAGTGCGTCCTGAAGATATTGACGAAGGAATGTTACTTCAAATCTTTATTATGATTAATAATAATAAATTTTAGATAATAATCTATCTATGAAACTTCTGATTGAATAATTATGATCATTAACTATTATAGAAAAAACATATGTCTCATTATCTTTCCCTTTAAAAAAACCAGACAATGAACTAACACCCTTTATATAGCCTGTTTTTGCTCTTAAATTTAAATATAGAGGCTTATTTCTAAACCTTTTTAATAAAGTTCCATCTTTTCCAGCAATCGGTAAAGAATTAAAAAAAACCTCAAAATAATCTTGCTTTGTTGAATATTCTAATAACTTTGCGATAGATTTTGTAGTGATTTTATTATATTTTGAAAGCCCTGATCCATCATCTAAATTAAAATCTTTTGAATTTAATTTAACTTTTTCAGTTAGAAATTTCCTAGTTATTTTCTGAGAATCTATCCAGGAACCTCTAGTTCTCATATAATGAGCAGAAAATTTTTTAAATAGATGCTCTGCATAGAGGTTATCGCTTTCTTTATTTACAATATAGACTAGCTTAGAAAGTGATGGAGAATTAATTTCATAGATAATTTTAAAAGGAACGAATTTATCCCTTAAAGGTATTTCTTTTAAAACTATATTCCCTTTGAAAATTATTCCTTTTGAACGCAAAATTTTTCTAAACTTAACACCTAGTAAATACAATGGATTATCAGTCAGAAGAAGTGTGTCGCCCGATTTATAAAGGTTATTATCAACTGCAATAGATGAAATATATGGTGCCCAATAAGAGCCTTTCCATGAGTTTTTCCAATTTTTATTATATTCAGGTGACTCGAAATATGTATCATTAATTATGATATTACCTTGAATAACTTTTAAATCTTTTTCTTTAAAAAAATTAACTGCATCTTTAAGTTTCGATGATGATAAAGAAGGGTCTCCTCTTGAATCAATATAAATATTCCCAGAATAAATTCCCTTTTCATCAATTTTATCAAGGAGAAAAATATAAGTACTAAACTTAAATTCCTCACCCAATAAGTCTAGTGAAGTCAAAGTAGTAATAATTTTCTGATTTGACGCTGGAATCATTCTTTTGTCAGCACGATATGAAACAATTACTTCATTTGTTGTAAGATTCTTAACAAAGATTGATATATTAGGTGTAATCTTTGCTTGGCTTTTTACAAGTTCTTTAAAGGTAGCAGATTCAGCAGATGCTAAAGATATTAATATAAAAAAAATTATTCTTAATGTGCTTCGGACCATGAACCGCCCTCCCCTATATCCACACTCAAAGGTACTTTTAGCTCAACTGCTGTTTCCATATGTTCTTTTATTTTTTTTACTGCTGAAGTAACTTTATTTTTATCAACTTCAAATATTAATTCATCATGGACTTGCATAATTAATCTACAATATTTATTTAACTTCGAATCATCATGAATATGAATCATGGCTATTTTAATGATATCCGCAGCAGATCCTTGTATCGGTGTATTAATAGCTGCCCTCTCTCCTGCAGATCTTAAAATGAAATTTTTAGATTTAATATCTTTTAAATATCGTCTTCTTTTAGTCAATGTTTCAGCAAAACCTTTACTAACTGCAGACTCGATCATTTCATCAAAGAAAAATTTCACTCTAGGATATCTAGAAAAATATTTTTCTATATATTCCTTAGAGGTTTTAATATCTTTACCAATCTGCAGCGAAAGTCTTTTAGGGCCTATTCCATAAATGATTCCAAAATTTATAGTTTTAGCTAGCCGTCTTTGATCCTCAGTGACATCATTTACAGAAACTCCAAAAATTTCTGCTGCTGTATTGGAGTGGATATCTTCACCACTAACATAACTATTTATCATTGCTTCATCTTCAGAAAAATGTGCTAATAACCTTAGTTCGATTTGAGAATAATCTGCGGAAATTAAACAATAATTTTTATCCCTAGGGATAAAAGATTCTCGAATCCTCTTGCCCTCATATGTTTTAATTGGAATGTTCTGTAAATTGGGGTTACTTGAGGAAAGCCTACCTGTTGAAGTACCAACATGATTATAGGATGTATGAAGCATCTTTGTCTCTTTATTTATCAGTTCAGGAAGAGAGTCTAAATAAGTTGATTTTAGCTTTGAATAAAATCTATAAGATAATATATGCTGAATTACTTCATGTTGATCTAACATTGTTTGTAAAGATTCAGAATCAGTTGAAAATTCACCTTTCTTTGTTTTTTTAAAAGGTTTTAACTTTAGCTTATCAAAAATTATTTCTCTCAATTGAATAGTTGAATTAATATTAAATTCTTGACCAATAATCTTAAATATTTTTTGTTCAATATCTTTAATTAATAAATCAAATTCTTTTGAAATAGTTGTCAAAGCTGAATCATCAATATTAACCCCTCTTTGCTCCATTAAACTTAAAACGGATACAAATGGCATTTCATAATTTAAAAAATTATCAAAAAGTTTTTCCTTAACTAACTTTTTCTTAAAAAGATTATAAAGCCTATAAGTAATATCAGCATCTTCACACGAATAAACAGTTGCATCATCAATCGAAACATCAGAGAAAAGAATATTTTTCTTACCTTTTAAAGTTAAGTCCTTATAAGAAATCATTTTATAATCTAAGAATCTTCTTGAAAGGTTATCTAAGCTATAGCTTTGTAAAGAGCTATCAAGGAAATGAGCTGCTATCATTGTATCAAAATATAAACCTTGAAAATTAATTCCATACCTATTAAATACCAATTTTTCATATTTCAGATTTTGACCAATTTTATGTATATCTTTATTCTCCAAAAAACCTTTGAGACTAGAAAGTACCGACTCCAGCTGCAATTGAGGAGTATTTTCAGAATGTGATAGTGGGATATAATAAGCCTCATTTTCTTTGAAAGACATTGATATTCCTACGATTTCAGCATCTATAGGGTTTACCGATGTTGTTTCGAGATCAATAGAAACTTCATCGCTTGTTTTAATTAAAGTTAACAATTTCGCGAAACCTTGTTTTGTAAGAACTTGATTATAATTTGCATCTTTTATTAAAGAGTTCTCTTTTTTTTCATCTTTGATAAATGAATCAAATTCTAGCTCAGTGAATATTAAATTTAGCTTTTCTTCATTAGGTGGGGCTATCCTAAAATCATTTATTTTAGATGGAACCTCTAGGGTTGTATCAATTGTCACTAGTTCTTTACTTAGGAAAGCCTCTTCTTTAAAATTACTAAGTAAATTCCTTATCCTATCCTTATCAATACTGTCTAATGAATTATAGAGGTTATCAAGATTTTTAAATTCTTCCATTAAAGATAATGCAGTCTTTGGCCCTATACCTTTTACACCAGGAATATTGTCAATTGCATCACCAACCAGAGCAAAATAATCAATCATTTGGTTAGGTTTTAAACCATATTTGCTGACAACCTCTTCAGGGCCTGTAATTCTATTTTTCATTGTATCTATCATAGAAACAGAGGGTCCTATTAATTGAGTGAAGTCCTTATCCCCTGACAAAATTTTAATATTAAATTTTTTTTTATATTTTTCAGAAATTGAACCTATAATATCATCAGCCTCATAGTTTTCCATAGATAAAACTTTAATTCCTCGAGCTTGAAGATAATCTATTATTTTTGGAAATTGCAAAGAAATATCTTCTGGGGCATCTCCTCTGTTTGCCTTATATTCTGGAAAAATGTCATTTCGAAATGATTTACCACCTGAATCAAAAACCGCGACAAAATAGTCTGGATTATTGTCTGAAACGAATTTATTAATCATATTAATAAATCCAAAAATAGCATTAGTTGGAAATCCTTTCGAATTTGTTAAATATCCAATTGCATGATAAGCCCTGAATACATACGAGCTAGCATCTAAAATATAAAGATTATCAGCCATTAACTATTAAGCTTAGCTTCTAGTTCCCCATTTTCCATCATTTCAATACATATATCACAACCACCAACAAATTCGCCATTAATATAAAGTTGTGGTATCGTGGGCCACTGAGAAAAATCTTTAATACCTTGCCTTAGGTTAGGATCAGACAATACATCAAAAGTAATATATATTGCCCCAACTTGGTTAAGAATTTGAACAACCTTTGCAGAAAATCCACACATTGGTGATTCTGGAGTTCCCTTCATGTAAAGGACAACCTTGTTTTCTTTTATCGTCTTATTTATTGTATCTTTTATACTTTCACTCATATACTACTCCTTATTAGCTTCTTCTTTTGTTAATGTTTTCATCGATAAAGCATGAATTTGTTCTTTCATTTCTTCTTGTAAAACTGAATATACTAATTTATGTCTTTCAAGTGTATTTTTACCTTCAAATTGAGAGCATACAATTATAGCTTCAAAATGCGTACCGTCACCTGTAATTTCTACATTTGAATCAGTTAAATTCAGTTCAATTTTTTCTTTAATATATTTTTCATCCATAAATATATTATAACTTAAAATAAAAGACCAAAAATATTAGATATAAAAATTATTGTAAAAAATATTAAAAAGATAATTCCAGTAATTGACAAAAGTTTCAGAAAATTATTTGGCTTGTAATTAGTTGGAAACGAATCACTAAATACCAACTTATAATTTAATATTGCCAAAAATGGAGCTGTGAGAAAAGATAAAATGGTTGCTATATCAACTAACGATTTCATCTGTTCTCCAAGAAAGAAAATTGTAACTATAGTTCCAAAAACAACAAAAAGCATAAAAGGTAAGTTATTTCTTCGTGGAGTCCTTTCTTTAATGCTAAAAATTAATGAAAAACATTTCGATAAAACTTTTGGAAAAGCATCTAAGCAGGTAAGAGTAGTGCTAAACATTGTTGAAAAAGCGGTCAAAAGTATTAATTGTTTAGCCCACAAACCTAATGAAGCATACAACTGAACTAATTGATCAACGAACATGGCAGAATTTGGAGCAAATTCTTCACCTGTACCATAAAAAACATTTGCACCTAAGGCTAAAAAAACACAAGCCAAAAATGTAGTCCATATATAAGAAAAATTAAAATCAAATTTATTATCATCATAAGAGACTGTCTCTCCTTGTTCTCTCTTTTCCATTATCCATATTGAAGACCATGCCGATAAATCGATGGGTGAAGGCATCCATCCTATTAAAGCAATCATAAAAGTGATACCAGTATAAGAAATAATTTTAGGTGCGGTAAATTCTCCAAGATTTTCAATATTTATATTAGTAGTGAGAAAAAGAGACGTTATCGATGATAATATTAAAATTGAAACTAAAATCTTAATAAAATTATTGAAAAATGTTCTTTTCAAAAAAAAGATTATAAGAATACAAAAAAATAAAATTAAAACTGAACAAGATATGAATGACAAATCTAATTGTAACCAATTCCTAAATATTGCTGCTGTAACCCTCGTTACTCCTGCCTGAATTGTAAACATTGTTAGAAGAGTTAAGGCAGTAAAGAGATAAATAGCAAATCTCCCTAACTTGAAATAGCCATCCAGAACAGTCTCGTTTTTAACAGTTGTATATCTAGTTGCGAATTCGAAAAAAGGATATTTAAATAGATTTGCAAGTAAAACAGCTATTAGTAGAATATAGCCATAAGTTGCTCCCGCCCTAGTTGACTGGACAATATGTGAAACACCTATAGCTGCTGAGGCCCATAGAAGGCAAGGTCCTAGGCTTTTTAATCTCTTTGAAAAATTAATCATTTTTATTAATATATACAGAAACTTAGTTAAAATAAAAAAATGAAAAAAATTGCAATAATAGGAACAGGCTTAAGTGCCATATTCTCTGCCATACATTTGAGGAAAAATACTGACTTGGAGATCAATCTTTTTGATAAAGCAAGAGGTCTTGGAGGAAGATTAGCTACTAGAAGAGCTGAGGGTGGCAAATTTGATCACGGTGCTCAATACTTTAGTATCGAAAGAATTAATAATCTTCCAGAAATCCAAATGCTAATAAATGAAGGTGTAATTAATAATATTGAGGATAAAGATATTTATTTTTCCCCAGATGGAATGACAAATATTGCAAAAAAATTGCTTACAGATTTTAATATATTTAAAGAGCACAAGCTTGTTTCAATTGATAAAGAAAATGAAAATTATAAATTATTTTTTGAGAATGGTTCAACATTCAATTCTGACTACATCATAATGTCATGCCCAATGCCACAATCTTTAGAAATTCTAAATAAAAGTAAAATTGATTATGATAATAACTTAATTAAAGACCTAGAGGATTTAAGTTATTTCCCATGCATTGTGGTTATGATCAAGTCAGAAAATAAACTTTCTAATTTAGAGAAACATATAGGAACAGATGTTGATAGCAAGGATATATCTTGGATTGGTGATAATTATGGTAAAAAAGTTTCTAGCATTGAAAACTATTATACAATTCAGTGTTCTCCTGAATTTAGTTATGAAAATTTTGAGAATGAGTATGATGAAACAAACAAAAAATTAAAACATGAGATGGAGAAAATTTTTGGCTCTAATTATCAGATATTATCGAACCATAAATGGAGATATTCAATTCCCAAAAATTTTTATCAAGGAGACAATTCACTTGTCATAAATCAAAAAAACTTTCTTGGGTTATGTGGAGATATATTTACTAACGGAAGATTTGATGGGGCAATAACTTCTGGTTTATCAATAGCAGATAAATTTCTAAAAAATGAACTTTAAAAATAAAAAACTTTCATTTGGAATTCTATATATAGGCTTAATAGTTGGAGTTTGTATTGCTGGCTTATTGTATGATTTTTCATCCTTGTTTAAGATTTCAAATCATCAAACTTTAAACATTATTTTTTTTATTCTTTCTTTAAATATTATTTTTTTACCTTTGGACTTTTTATCTGACAAAGCATTAAACTCAATAAAAAATATCACTTTTAAAAAAATCATACTAGGGAAATTCTTTTTATTAATAATTTTTTTAATTTTTTCATTCTTTCTTATAACAATATACGAGAAAAAAAATCTCCTCTTGTTTGTTTTCTATTGCTTAATTTCTCAAGTTTTTCTCCTAATTCTTCAAGGAAAAATAATAAAACTATTTTTCAAAACTGAAAAATTCTCTAAAGATTCTTTTGTCATAAAAACATCAGAAGAATATCTAACTTTTAATATTGTTTTTAATCTGTTTAAACAAATGATAATAATACCAAATCATTGGTTAAGAAATGATGATAAAAATCTTAAATTCCATTTAAAAAGATTCAACATTTATTTAAAAGAGAGAATTTATTTAAAATCCATTTGCTTAGCCTCAATAATTAATTTAATAACATACAGTTTTGTATTCTATTATCTATTAGAAAAGAATCATGATTCACTGGGTTTTATTTATAACTTTAGTTTGCTATCAAATTTGATTTGCTTTTTCTACATTCTAACCTTGCCCTTCATAAGCAAGAAAGGAATTTTATCAATTGATAAAAGAATGAAGAATGAAAGTGAGCTATTATTCAAAGAGAATTTAGAAATATTTGAAAGAAACCAAGATCAAAATGATAATAGAAGTAGGTTAGTTGAGATGATTTTTTACCCAGTCCCCTCAACTTCATCACGTATGAATTGTGACCTTTCTAAGGGCTTTGGGTCTCCCAATATATCAAGGCTAATAATTTTTTTAGCTAGCTGTTTTCTTTCAATCATCTTCAAGGGAGTTCATGGAAATGCTGGTAAACCATTAAACTGGCTTCTCCCTCCTTCAGAATGATCTATAGTTATTCAACTATAATTGTAGGAGCTGGACTGACTGGATTATCAACTGCTGCTCTTTTTGAAAAAAATCATAAAGATTATTTCCTTATAGAAAAGGACACGGAAATAGGTGGTAAAATTAAAAGTTCAGACATTGAAGGTTGGTCAATTGACCGTGGCTTTCATGTCTTTATTAAAGAATACCCTAACCTATCTCTTTTCCCTGACTTAAAGAGATGTGAATTAATAAACTTTGAACCAGGTTTTATTATAATTAAAAATCAAAAAGCCTATAAAAATATAAATATTTTTAAAAAATTCTTTAACGGATTAATCCATAATAATTTTCCAGGTTTTTCGTTAAAAGATAAATTCTTAATTCTCAAGCTAAGCTTAGTGCCTCCAAATTACTTACCTAAGAGCAATAGTGTCTTAGAATTCCTACAAGAATATGGCTTCTCAAAAGAATTTATTAATGACTTTTTCATCAACTTCTTTCAAGGTGTCTTTTTAGATAAAAAGTTAGATGTACCTCTTTCCTACTTCTTATTTATTTTTAAAATGTTCTCTATAAGTGATGTGGGAATACCTAAAGGTGGAATCAAAGAAATAATTTCAATTATTTCCAAGAGAATCCCAGAATCTAAAATAAAAACAGGAGTATCAATTAGTAAAATTTATAAAAATAAAATTGTCACCGACGAGGGGAACGAATATTACTTTAAAAAACTTATTTGTACTGATTCGTTATTAGAAAAAAAATTTGATGTTACTATTAAAAAAAATCTCTTTGGCGAAATATGCTATAGTTCAACCAAGTGTTTTTATTTTATTGTAGAGCCAGAAAATAATCCAGAGAATATAATTCATCTTTTGCCCCAATCTGAATTAATATCAAGCCTTTATTTTAGAAAAAGAAATAGCAAAGAAATGCTGATGTCTGTATCTACATTAAACTGCGAAGCAACTGTTGAAGATGTTGAAAAGCAAATACTAGAACATTTTCCTAAAATAAATATAATTAAATTTCAGAAATCTTTTGAAATACAGAAAGCTTTACCAAAAAATAAAAAGTTTTTTAATTATAACAATGAAAATTTTTGCAAATATAATGAAAATATTTTTTTTGCTGGAGATTTTTTATCTAACCCTTCAATTAATGGTTGCTTAGAATCTAGCAAGAGTGTAGTGAGGTTTTTATCTTAATGTATTTCTTATTAATGTTTTATTTAAATTTAACTGTATCATCAATCTTACTCGGGTTAATTTTAACCATTCAATTTGTTCATTATAAAAGTTTTAAATTTATTGATAATGAAGAATTTAAGAATTTTCATAAGTTTCATACAAAAAATATTTCTTTTTTAGTTGTTCCTCTTATGGGGTTGGAAGTAATTTTAGCTCTACTAATAATATTTTATGACAGTAGCCTTTTAACTTTGTTAAATTTAATATCTGTAGCACTTATTTGGCTCTCTACATTTTTATTTCAAGTACCTTCTCATAATAGGTTATCAGAAGGTAAATCTTTAAATGAAATTCATAAACTTATAAAATCAAACTTATATCGTAGCATTCTATGGTTTTTAAAAGTTATAATAAGTTTATTGATCATAATTTAATTGTTAATATTTCACCCCAATTAGTTGTATAATTTGGAGACTTCTTCTCCCTCTTCATTAACCAGTCCCTTGATATGCCTGTATTCGCATATTTAAGGCTATCTCTGCCATATAATGAATTGACTCTATCAATCGTGCTCATTAGCCTGTCAGACCTTCTGATAGAAGCAATATCGTCTAAGAATGAATATTGTTTATTCTCTGCCTTTTCTATACCAGACAAGAATACATGAGCTTTTTTATATGCTAATCCAGGCTTATAAATAGACTTTAATAGAGAAACCCCTGATTTGATTAGTAAAGATGTAGAATCTGTAGATGAATCAAAAGAAAAACTGTTAACGAAAAAACTCGGACCACTAGCTTTTAGAAATCGGTTTGTGGATAAAGCAACAGTTATTATATTACACTTTGAATTTTGAGATCTTAATTTCTCTGCAGCTCTTGAAACATATACAGAAACTGCTTCTTCTAAGAGCACATATTTACTTATAGAAGAACTAAAAGCTCTTGAAGTGGTTATCTGTTTCTTATTAGCTATAGAATTTTCAATATCTATACACTTGATTCCACGAAGCTCCATAACGGTTCGGAGAATATTAACATTGCCCAGTTTTCTTGCTAGCTTATAATCAAGAATACTAAGTTGATAAGCATTCGAAATTCCTTTTTGAAGGAATTTTTTTTGTAATCTTCTACCAACTCCCCAAACTGATCCAACAGGCATCTGTTTTAAAATAGCTACAGAGTTAATATTATTATTCAAAATATAAACTCCTGAATTTTTTTTTGCTACTCTACTTGCTAATTTTGATAATGTTTTTGTAGTTGATATACCTATTGAAACCGGTATGCCAGTCCATTTAAAAATTTTCTTTCTTAAAGAATGAAATTGGGATTCTAAATTATCTAAAGAAACAGAATTGATGGATACAAAAGCTTCATCTATAGAATAAACTTCTGTGTTATCAAAATGATCTTTTATTATATTCATAACTCTAGCTGACATATCTGCATATAAGGTGTAGTTAGAAGAAAAAACTTTTACCTTTTTCCTTCTAATAATATCTTTACACTTAAAAAAAGGTTCGCCCATTTGAATCCCTAACTTTTTTGCCTCTATAGATCTAGCAATAATGCACCCATCATTGTTAGACAAAACAACTACCGGTTTATCATTCAGGCTTGGGTTAAAAACCCTTTCGCATGATGCATAAAAATTATTACAATCAATTAAAGCTACATATTCCATAATTTTAAACTTTACTTACTACATAAGTAACAACACCCCAAATATTAAAATCCATTTCTTCTGTTATCTCTATAGGTGAAAAATCATCATTTTCTGGTTTTAAAAAAACTTTTTTATTTGCTATCCAAACTCTCTTCACTGTTAATTCTCCGTTAATAGAAGCTATAACAATACTCTTATCTTTTGCTTCAACAGCCCTGTCTACTATGAGGGTATCCCCCGAGGATATCCCCGCATCTTTCATGGAATCTCCCTCTACTTTTACAAAAAAGGTGGCAGATGGATTTTTAATTAAAAGCTCATTTAAATCCAAATTCCTTTCAATATAATCATCGCCAGGAGAAGGAAACCCCGCTTGAACTCTAACCGTAAAAAAAGGAAATTTAGCTCCTGAATCAGTATTTTCAATAGCCTTTATATCTTTAATTTCAACACTTTTTCTCTTAAGAAGTTTCATCTTTAAAGATTATACCAAAATACTGAAGTTATTATTTGGATAATCTAGCTTTAACAAAAAAAGCTATGGAAACGAAAAAATATGGAAGAAGTATTATAGCCATTAGAGACTTAAATAATTCCGCCAAAGGTCTTAAAAATAATGAACAATTTTCTATAGTTCCATCACCAATACTACTACATTCTATAAGTCCCGGAATAGATAGAACAGATTTAATACTAGCAGAAAGCCCTATAACAGCAATGACTATAGCAAGATGGATGAACATTCTTCTCCTTTTTTCATTAACCGCTAAAATACCAAAGACCATTATTAGAAAACCGATGAAAGCTGGTATTAAGACAGTAACTGAATCATAAGATAAATACCCATAGGCACCTAACAAGATAAGGAATAAGCCTGTAATAATTGTGTAACGTGGCATAAAAAACTCCCTCCGGAGGAGGGATTTGAACCCCCGACCAAGTGATTAACAGTCACCTGCTCTGCCGCTGAGCTACTCCGGAATTAAACTCTAAATGTAAGAATTTAATGTATAGGATGTAAACAGTCAAGCATACTATTGACCTTTAAAAAAAATTCTGAAAAAAGTATACTAAACAGAATTGATGAAAGAGATTAAAAAGCAACCAAAAATAGTTAAAGAAAATCCAAATCTGCCAGTTCCTGCCAATTCGCTAGAGAAATACCTTGTAGAGATCAGTAATTATAAAATCTTATCTAAAGAAAAAGAAATAGAATATGCTTTAGACTATAGAGAAACGGGGAATGTTGAATCTGCCAGAAAACTAATTACTTCAAATCTAAGATTTGTTGTAAAAATTGCAATGGAATATCAAAGCTATGGTTTAAATATAATGGATATTATCCAAGAAGGTAATTTGGGTCTTATGAAAGCTGTAACAAAATTTGATCCAACAAAAAGATATAGACTCATTTCTTATGGAGTTTGGTGGATAAGGGCATATATTCAAAATTTTATCATGAAAAATTGGAGTCTAATCAAGATTGGAACAACTCAATCTCAAAGAAAACTTTTCTATAAAATAAGATCGGCAAAAAATAAATACAATGATGGGAATATCAGTAGAGAAGAATATTATGAAAAACTTTCTCAAGATTTAAAGATTTCTATAAAAGAAATTAAAGAGATGGATCAAAGAATGAGTGGAAAAGAATTCTCACTTGATGAGCAATTACAAGAGGGTGAGGGGCAAACCAAAATGGAATTCTTAGAATCGGGTGAGGAAAATCAAGAAGATATATCTATTTCGAACCAACAGAGTCAGGACCTTAAAGATGGGTTAAATGAAGCGTTAAAAAAACTCAATGATAGAGAAAAGTATATTATTGAAAAAAGGCTTTTATCAGACGAACAAGAAACATTAGAAGAAGTAGGTAAAAAATTTAAAATATCCAGAGAAAGAGTAAGACAAATTGAAAAAGGGGCTATTTCTAAGATAAGAAAAATTCTACAAGATAGAGGAATTAAAGCCGAGTTTTAATAATTTCTAACCCTTCATCAATTGAAGATATATTGTTACATCCCGCTTGTGCAAGATTTTTCTTTCCACCACCTTTTCCGCCATAAGATTTAGAAATTAAGCTCATTACTTCCTTACAATCAAAATTATCAACTTCATTTGTTGAAGCACAAATAAGAATTGAATTACTTTGATTATTAGAACCTAGTAATCCTATTGCTTTAATCTCTCCTTCCTTTAATTCATCCCATAACGACTTGAGCTCATTAGCTGTCATATCATTCGTTAAAAATGAAATAACCTTTACACCCCCGATTATTTCAGCATCCTCTTTGAGTTGATTTGCTAAGCCTTTACTCATACTTTTCTCAAATTCAATTATTTTATGCTTTAACTCTATATTTTCTTTTTTTAATCTTTCAATTTCATCAGGAACTTTTTCGAGAGATGCTGATAATAGTCTTGATGAAACATTAAGCTTATCCCTCAAATTTAATAAAAAGTTATAGGATGGAATCGAGGTGTATGCTTCGATTCTTCTAATACCCGATGATATGCTATTTTCTGATGAAATTGTTATCGATCCTAGATCACCTGAGCTTTTAACATGTGTCCCACCACATAGCTCCATGCTATAATTCCCAATCTTAACAACTCTGACCAAATCTCCATATTTCTCTTCAAAAAAAGCATTAGCTCCTTCTTTAATAGCTTTTTTATATTCAACATTTTCATTGATGGTAACTTTCGAATTTTCAATTATTTTTTCATTACATAATCTTTCAATGGATTTTATAGTTATGTCATCAATATTGCTAAAATGACTAAAATCAAATCTTAATCTGGAATCTTCAACCAATGAACCTGCTTGCCTAACATGAGTACCAAGAATATTTCTCAAAGCATAGTGAATAATGTGTGTTGCAGAATGATGAGAAGAAATGGAGAATCTATAATCAGTGTTAATTTCAAGAATCAACCTATCTCCCAATTTAAATATTCCTTTTTTAACTATAGATTGGTGTAAATAAAAATTATCTTTAGTTTTTTGAACATTAAAAATTTCAATAATCCCTGATTCCTTTTTACCAATACCTTTATCACTAATTTGTCCCCCACTCTCAGCATAAAATGGGGTTTTATCAAAAATAAAACTTACCTTATCACCTTCTTTAACTTGAGTAACTAACTCATTATCTTTGACAATTCCAACAATCAAAGAATCAGTCTCATTTTGATTATAGCCTACAAATCCATCCGTAATTTTTTTTCCAATATCATTAAGGTTTAGTGAATCACTGATAATGGCTTTAAACTTAGATGCTACTTTTGAAGATTTCTTCTGCTCTAACATTTCCTCTTCATAACCTTGTATATCCATCGTATAATCTGTGCTTTTTAAAATATCCTCGATCAAATCTACTGGGAAACCAAAAGTATCGTAAAGTTTAAAAATATCTTTCCCACTCAATACCATTGTTGCTTTAGATGATTCGAGAGAGGAATTTAGTTGATCTAATCCTCTATCTATTGTTTGTAGAAACTTTTCTTCTTCATTTTTAATTATTGACATAATATTTTCTTTATTTTTTGCGAGCTCAACATAAAATGGCTTCATAAATTCAATAACTTGATTCGATAACTCAAAAATAAATGGCTCATCTATTCCAAGTAATCTGCAATGTCTAATAGCTCTCCTTAAAATTCTTCTTAATACATATCCTCTACCTTCACTAGAAGGAATAACACCATCGGAAATAAGAAATGTGGCAGCTCTTGTATGATCAGCTAAAACTCTATAAGAAATGTCTACAGCTGAATCAGTATTATATGGGACTCCTTTTTTACATGCAGAATATTCAATCAAATACTTAAAAAGATCAGTGTCATAGTTGCTACTTACTCCCTGTAATATAGAGGCTAACCTTTCCAATCCCATTCCCGTATCTATACTTGGCTTTGGAAGAGGTGTCATTCTTCCTTTTTCATCTCGATTAAATTGCATAAAAACTAGATTCCAAATTTCTAAATATCTTTCTCCATCTGTAATATCAATATTTTTTTCAGGCTCATCACCCATATCATAAATAATTTCTGAGCATGGGCCGCAAGGTCCTGTGTCCCCCATTGACCAAAAATTATCTTCCTCACCTAATCTAAAAATTCTTTCCTTATCTATATATTTTGCCCATATACTCTCAGCCTCATCGTCTTCATTAAAAACAGTAACAAAAAGTTTTTCTTTATTAAGTTTGAGTTCTATAGTTAGAAACTCCCAAGCAAATTGTATTGCATCTTCTTTAAAATAATCTCCAAAAGAAAAATTCCCTAACATTTCAAAAAAAGTATGGTGTCTTCGGGTTCGGCCAACATTCTCTAAGTCATTATGCTTGCCCCCAGCTCTTAAACTCTTTTGACATGAACAAGCAGTGCTATAATCTCTAGTTTCTTCACCTAAGAATATATCTTTAAACTGTACCATTCCTGCATTAGTAAATAATAGGGTTGGATCCTCAGTTGGTATTAGACTCGAGCTCTCAATACTACTATGGTTACGAGATTTAAAATAATCTAAAAATTTTTTTCGTATATCAGCTGAAAGCATGGAAATTATTATAATCGTATTTATCTAGAGTTAAAATTAGAAAAATAGTTTTTTATGAAACATTTATATAGACTTTAGACTTTCCTTTTTTAACAAACTCAACTAAACCATCTTTTAATGCATAAATTGTATGATCTCTTCCAAGACCGACATTTTTTCCAGGATAGAATTTAGTTCCTCTTTGCCTTACTATAATGCCACCACAATTTACTTTTTGCCCACCAAAAAGTTTTACACCAAGACGTTTTCCAACACTATCTCTTCCGTTCTTAGTACTTCCGCCACCTTTTTTTGTTGACATTATATGCTCCCTAAACTTATTTAGAAATTGAAGTAATTTCTAATGTTTGATATTTTTGTCTATGTCCATTTAAAGTTTTTGAATCTTGTCTTCTTCTGAATTTAAAAACTTTTATCTTTTTTCCTTTAGTATTAGCAACTACCTTAGCCTTTACTTTAACTGATTTCAAAGCTTTAGGATCAGAAATAACGGAATCGTTATCGGATAACAACAAAACTTCATCAAGTTCAACTTCTGAACCAATTTCGTTACCAGTAAGTTCTGCTTGAATTCTGTCCCCTTCCTGGACAAAAAATTGTTTTCCACCTGTCTTGACAACGACTTCCATTACAATCCTCCAAAGGTATATATTTTTACAAATAATTGACCTTTGTCAACAATTATTACTCTTCTAATTCAACATTCCAGTAAGAAGCTTCAATAAAGCTTAAAAATGGTCTCCATTCCTTATAAGTTGTTGTTTTAATATAGAGGTTGGATAACAGCTCCCATGTTGGTTTGACTGGCTTAATTTTAAGCTTCATATTTGAGGCAGCAAGGGTTTTACAACCTTTTTTTCTATTACATTTTGAACATGCACAAACAACATTTTCCCACTCAGTTTTCCCACCTAATGCTCGTGGTACAACATGATCTATCGTTAATTCAGATTTCGGAAGAGATTGGCCGCAATATTGACACTGAGATTTATCTCTTTTAAAAATATTATATCTATTAAATCTAACTTCTTTACTGGGCACTTTATCATATCTAACAACCATGATAACTCTAGGAATTTTAATAACCGTTGAAACAGTTTTGATGCAATCATCTTCATTGGTTGCCGAAATTTCACTCCAAGAATTAAAATCAAAAGTTTCATAATCTAAATTTACTGCTTTGGCTGAACCACCATAAAGCATAAGAAATGCTCTTTTTACACTAGTAGTGTCAATCGGAAAGAAAAAACGGTTTAAAACTAAGACATGACTGTCTATCATATAATAATAATTTACCAGAAAATAAAGATTGTTGAATTGATAGTTATGTTAATAAAATCAATTAAAAAAAATTATATACCATATCTTGTTTTATCAATGGCGGTAATATGCTATGTAATTCCTTTTTTAAATTTTAATCTTTTTTTCACTAATTGGATTTTTTTTGCATTAATTCTTTGGATAATAAATTCAAAAAATATAAATATTTTGAAAATGGGATTAATTTTTGGAACATCTACTGTTTTAATAGGGGAATATTGGATACCAGGTACCATAAAAAATCTTTCTGGTGTAAATACTGCACTTTCACTTTTTATTCACATCTTATATGCAATTTATGAATCATTGTTTTTTGTGGTAATTTTCTTATTCACGAATAGAATACTCTCATTAAAAAAAGGTTTCATATTAATAAAGTATTTAACTATAATACTGTTTTATATAATCGCAGAGGAGTATTATCCAAGAATATTCCCATATATTTTGGGAAACACCCAAATCCTCTTTAATTCATTATCTCAATATATATCAATTTTAGGTCTAAGTTTTTTAAGCTTTGTGGTTTTGGTTATAAATTTTCTTTTGTTTGAAATATTCATGAATAAAAAAATCTCTAAAATAGTTCTAATTGGAATATCACTTGTAATTTTGATCCTCATGTCAGGTGATCCAACATATAACACAACAGAAAGAGAAAGTTTAAAGGTATTTGTAATTCAACCAAATAATATAAAAGAAAATTTAAATACAGTACCAAATAATAAAAATTTTGATTTAACTATTTGGCCTGAAAATAGTTATAAATTAATTGACCTTGATAATAAAGGATTTTCTGATCTTTTTAAACAAGATTTCAATAATAATCATGTTTTTCACACTAAGCACTTACTATTTGGAGCCATAACAAAAAAAAATAATAATTTTTTCAATTCCTCAATTTTAATAGATCAAAATAAAAAAATAATTAATATTAAAAATAAAAAAAACCTACTTATATTTGGTGAATTTTACCCTTTTAAAGAGCATCTTTCTAAGGTTGTACCAATTTTTAATAATTTTATTGATCTGAGTAAAGGACAAAACATCTTGCAAGAGATTGGGGACATTAAAAGTCTTGTTCTGATTTGTTATGAAGATTTGTTTCGTAAAGATATTCATAAATTTTTTAAAAAAAAGAATCCATCTATTCTCATAAATATTACTAATGACATATGGTATGGGGAAACAATTGCTAGCTACCAACATTTAATGCTATCAATAGCTTTATCAATTGAAACTCAAAGATACCTAGTTAGATCCACTAACAATGGAGTCACAGCTGTAGTTTCAAATAAGGGAGAAATTATTAATATGGTTCAGCCTTTTAAGTTTGGTACAATAGAACAAGAAATTCCCATAATAACTCAAAAAAGTAAATATGTTGAATATAAAATATTTATTGATTTTATCGGAATATTATCATTTATCACATTTTTAACTATTCTTTTTAAGAAAAATCTTAAGATTCTTTAAGAAAGCATTGTTCTCCTTTTCTGTCCCAATAGTAACCCTAAAATTATTAATTAATTTTTTATCCGAAAAAGTTTTTATATTAATATTTTTGGTTTTCAAAAAATTACATAATTTCTGTGTTTTAAAATACTCTATAAATAAAAAATTTGAATCTGAATGTGTAATTTTAAGATGTTTATATTGTTTCAGATTCTCAGTTAATTTTATTCTTTCGTGAATAACACTCTGTATTTGTTTTTTATATTTTTTAATATTAAGGAAATAATCTTGAGCAATTAATTGAGATAGTGTTGAAACATTATATGGCAATCTAACCTTATTAACTATATTGACTATCTCCTTATTAGCAATTACAAACCCTAGCCTTAAAGAGGCAAAACCTATTTTAGACATGGTTTTCATAATTACCAAATTTTTATATTTTTTTAAGCTCTTTATAAAACTAAAACTTGCATATTCAGAATATGCTTCATCAATAACGACTAATCCCTTTGCCTTGTCAAGTATCTGAAAAATTTTTTCCTTAGTGAATGAATTTGATGTGGGATTATTAGGGGATGCTATAAATATTAGGTCTGGATCTACTTTGTCTAATGCTTCTAAAGTCTTTAGCAAATCAATATCATAATTTTGTGTTAAAGGAACTTCTAGGCATTTCATTCCTAATGATTTAGTTAGAATTTTATACATTGAAAATGTAGGCTTGAAAGTTAAGACTGATTCACTTTTCCCAGTCAGTGATAAAAGTAAATTTAAGATGAGTTCGTCTGAACCATTAAATAGTGAAATCTGATTTTGATTTACTTTGAAATGTTTTGCTATTAAATTTCTTAAATCAATTTGTTTTGCATCAGGATACCTATTAACAGAATTAAATTTTAAATATTTTTTTGCTTTTGAACTCTTAAGACTCCTAACCTCATCTATTATAAAATCGAATGGAGCCTCATTTGCATTTAATCTTATTTCAAAATCAACATCGTCAGGACTATAGGCAACTAATTTTTTTAAAGCCTTTTTTACTCTTAAACTCATTTCTTGTTCCTTAATCTTAAACTTATAGAATTTTTATGTGCAAAAAGGGATTCGGATTCTGCCATGACTTCAACATTTTTGCCTAATAATTTCAAACCTTTGTCAGAAATCTTGGTTACGCTGGAATATTTAATAAAATCTAAGGAACTTAGTGGGGAAGAGAATGATGCACTTCCTCCTGTGGGTAATACATGACTAGGCCCTGCTATATAATCACCAAATGCCTCAGCTGAATTCTTTCCAAGAAAAATAGATCCAGCATTACATATTTTACTTAATAATCTCTCAGGTGAATTTACAAGAAGCTCTAGGTGTTCTGGAGCAAAGCTGTTACTGAAATCTATACAACTCTCAAGTGAGTTCATAAGAAAAATTTTTCCATTATTTTTTAGGGATTTACTTATTATATTTCTTCTAGGTGATTCTTTGGTTAATTTTTTTACATCAGCTAAAACTTTCTGGGCTAATGTTTTAGATGTAGTTACTAAAATTGAGGATGCATTAATATCATGTTCAGCCTGTGCCAATAAATCTGCAGCAATTATTTCAGAACTAGAACTCTTATCCCCTATTATAAGGACCTCGCTTGGACCAGCCAACATGTCAATCCCAACATCACCAAAAACCTGTTTTTTGGCAGTTGCAACAAAAATATTTCCTGGACCAACGATTTTATTAACTTTCTCAATTGTCTTGGTTCCATAAGCTAAAGCAGCTATTGCTTGTGCCCCACCTACCTGATATATATTGTCGATCTTTAAACAATCTGCAACAAATAAAACTGCTTTATTGAGACCATGTTGCGAGGGTGGTGTAACAATTGATATTCTTTTAACACCTGCAACTCTTGCTAAAACTGCTGTCATAATCAAGCTTGATGGATAAGATGCTGTTCCACCTGGAACATATATTCCTACACTGTCCAAGGGGCTAACTGACCATCCCAATTTATTTCCCAAATTATCTTTAAATAAAAAAGATCTAGGTAATTTTTTTTTCTGATAAAAAGAAACGCGTTGAATAGCTTTCTTAATTGACTTTTTCAAATCGGAATTCAATGTAGTTGAAGAATTTGTAATCAATGACCTTTTAACTTTTAAATTTTGAAGATTTAAATCAAAATTATCATATTGCTTTGTTAGCTTAAATATGGCTTTATCACCAAATTTTTTAACATCATCAATAATCGAAGCAACAGTTTTATTTACATTTTTGTATGAGATTTCCTGAGACTCACGAATCTTCCTAATTGTACTATTAATTGCATTACGTTTTAATGAAAAAATTTTCATCTTTCAATTATACAACAAATATAAAAATTGAGCTTAAAAATTATCTCACTGAAATGTCAATAATTAGTGTTGTGTGAAGAATCAACATATAAAAAATAGAAAATATAAAAGCCATCTTATATTTCTTCTTTGATTTAAAAGCTTTATAAACACTAAATAAAAAAGCAAGTCCAATAATCAATGCTGTAATTGCATAAAGTTTACTAGCAATACCAATTACCCAAAAATATAATGAAAATGGTATCAAGGATAAGCTGTATATCATAATAAGATAATCAGTATATGTTTTCCCGTACACAATTGGCATTACTGGGAAACCAGCATTTTTATAATCTTCAGCTAAAAATTGTGCTAATAACCAAAAATGTGGTGGTTGCCATAGCATCATAAAAGTAAACATTACAACCCCGTTAATAAAGGAAATTGATAAATCAGGATTGATTGCTGCAAAGCCAATCAAAACAGGTAAGGCACCAGGGATACCACCTAAAACTGTACCAAATGGAGATGATTTTTTTAAAAATAGAGTGTAATAAATCGTATAACTTAATATTGCAGCAAGGGTAAAATAAAAATTAATTATATTTATTTTAAAAAAAGAAATTCCCAATGAAAAAGTTATTAAAAAGGATGCGATTATTGTAAGATTAACAGATCCAATTAGGTTTAATGACTCAACTCTTGAGGATAGTCTTTTCATCAATTTGTCACTATCTTTTTCTATTAAATTATTAACCATTGCTGCACCTGCAGCGGATAGAATTAAAGATAACAATGTATAAAAAATTATATTAATCTCAGGAAAGGATCCTTTAGCAAGAACCATTCCAGTAAGGCCAGTGAGGCCCACACTTAAAATTATATTGGGCTTTGATAATGAAATTAATGCAGATAAATAATTCATTTGTTTGTTGAGATATTTTCATCAAAAATTGCATCTAATGCAATCATCAAAATTAATAAAGCCACAAATAAATGTATAGCTGTCATAGAAAAAGCTAATTTTGATACTACAACATAAACTCCGATTGCTATTTGGAAAATCACTAATATAAATAATTTTTTAAATCGTTTAAATTGATTAGTATTCTTTTTAATATAAGTTGATAGAAGAAAGATTAAGGTTACTACAAAGATTAAATAGCCTGTCATTCTATGGGTCAAATGATATAAAACAGTATCACTTAAATAAGGTGGAACCCAATAGCCAAGACAAGTTGGAAAGTCTGGGCATGCGAGCCCTGCATTCGAATGTCTTACATATGCACCCATCACCAACTGAAAATAAATTAATAATAAAAAAAATAAATATTTGCTAGAATTTACAGAAAAAAATAAAACCTTGGAGAGAGATTGACTGTTATCATACTTGCACATTGTATAAATAAATAGGAAAATAACGATAGCATTGCCAAAATGAAAAGTAGTAAGGTTGGTTTCAAGTTCATAAATGACAACAAGACCACCCAATATTATTTGAATAGATAGTAATAAGGCAGCAATTATTGGAATTAGCTTATGTTTTCCAGAATATGTCTTTAATCTTTTTTTTGCTAAAAGAAAGAAAAAAATTGAAACAACTAGACCCAGTACCCTGTGTCCATGTTCCATAAATATAGGAAAATTAATTTGTGGGAAAAATTGACCAAAACATAATGGCCAATCAGGACAAGCTAATCCTGCTCCAAGTCCACTAACCATATTTCCCCATATTAGAAGTAATATCAAAGAATATAAAGTTAACTTTTCTAATTTATTCATTCAAATTAGTTAACGACTCGCGTAAATATATCAGTCGCAGAAAATGCTATTAATAAAAATAAAAGAAAAATTGGATATGTTGCAAAGATCCATGTCATTCCATCCTCATATTTTAAATGCATAAAATGAAGAGCGACTACTCCTGCTTTAATTGAAGCAATCAACATTGCTATAGGAATATTTAAAGACCCAAAATCAAACTGGGCAACTCCAACTGTTACTACAGTTAAAAACATTAATAATAGCCATATATTGAAATATTGTTTGTATGTATTTGAATTAACCATAATTACTCCTTAGCCAAGATATAAAAGTGGAAATAAATATATCCATATTAAATCGACAAGGTGCCAATAAAGACCACCTATTTCAATAGCTGTAAAATTCCCTTTATGATATCTTCCCTCATTAAGTTTTTTTAATAATACTCCTAAAACTGCCATACCAATAAATACATGTAACATATGTACCCCAGTTGCAGCATAATATATAGAATAAAAAATATCAGTTCCTGGCGTAAAACCGTTTGAAATTTTATATGAATATTCAAAATATTTGTTTACAGCAAAAATCGCGGCACAAATAATGGTTATCCATAACATCCATCTAACCAATCTAATCTTATTCTCTTGAATTGCACTCACTGCTATAGCCACTGTGTAGCTACTAAAAATTAAAATGACTGTATTAATAGTTCCCAGCACAACATCTAAACTTTCAGAGCCTGCTAAAAACATCTCAGGATATTTGGCCCTGAAAATTGCATAAGCAGCAAAAAGACCACCAAATAGTAACAATTCAGTAGCTAAGAAAAGCCACATACCCAACTTTGCCGCTGAATGTTCAGTCTCTGGATCAAAATGACTTTCCTCTTCAATAATTGGTGGCAACATTTCAGAAGGAAGTGCTAAAGATTTGATAAATTTCATAAATGCCATATTAGGCCTCCTGCTCCAATTTCGTACCATAATCATATGTCGATGCTGTTAAAGTAGGTATTTTTTCAAAATTTAAAGTAGGTGGAGGAGAAGGCATACTCCATTCTAATGATGCTGATTCATATGGATTAGCTTCGGCTTTATTAGAAATAGGTTTTAGTAAAGCATAAAGCATAATTATAAATCCAATGCCCAAAATCCATGTTCCATATGTAGATATCTGATGCAGTGTAGTGAACTCAGGTGAATAGTTAAAATATCTCCTTGGCATTCCAAGTGTACCTAAAATAAATTGAGGGAAGAATACAACATTGAATCCAATAAATATTAGTACAAATGCAATCTTAGCTTTGAATTCATCAAACATTTTCCCCCACATTTTAGGGTACCAAAAGTGAATGGCAGAAAATAGCCCAAAAACAGTCCCGCCAATCATAACATAATGCATATGGGCAACTACAAAGTATGTATCATGAAGATGAACATCAGCAGCAAGAGCTCCTAGAAATAGACCAGTTAGTCCTCCGATAGTAAATAAGAAAATAAAAGCTAAGGAATAAAGCATAGCTGCACTTAATTCTATTGAACCTTTGTACATGGTCCACAGCCAATTAAATACTTTAATAGCAGTTGGTACTGCCACCGCAAAAGTTATTACAGAAAAAATAATATTAATTAATTTTGACTGTCCACTAACAAACATATGGTGGCCCCAAACTAAGAAGCTTATTAAAGCTATAGCTAAACTTGAATATGCGATAGCTTTGTAACCAAATATTGGCTTTCTTGAAAATACTGGAATAACCTCTGAAATTATTCCCATTGCAGGAAGAATCATTATATATACTGCTGGGTGAGAATAGAACCAGAAGAAATGTTGGAATAAAACAGGGTCGCCTCCTTTGGCAGGATCAAAAAACCCTAAGCCAAAATATCTTTCACCAATTAACAATAATAGTGTTATTCCAACTACAGGTGTTGCAAGAACTTGTAATAAAGATGTTGCATATGCTGCCCAACAAAATAGTGGCAACCTATCCCAAGTTAAACCAGGTGCTCGTAATTTATGAATTGAGACAATAAAATTAATACCAGTAAGAATTGAAGAAAAACCTAAAACAAAAACACCAAATGTTACCAAGATAACATTTGCACCAGTATCAATAGAATAAGGTGTATAAAATGTCCATCCAGTATCAGCGGGTGCAGCTAAAGCAATCAAAAAAATTATTGCACCAGCACAATAAATCCAAAAACTATATAAGTTTAATTTGGGGAAAATAACATCTCTTGCACCTATCATCAAAGGTATCAAAAAATTACCAAAACTGGCAGCAACACCGGGAACAATAAAAAGAAAAACCATTACAGCACCATGCAATGTAAACAAAACATTATATGTTTGTGCACCAACTATTGTTTGTCCCGGAGTTAAATGTTCAAACCTAATTAAAAAAGATGCAATGGCAGCTAAAACAAAGAAGATACCAATTGCCCACAAATACATTACACCCAATCTTTTATGATCATGTGTAAAAAACCAAGATTTAAATCCTTTCCCGTCTTCTAAATAACTTTTATCAAAGCTGTGACTTTGAGACATAACTTACACTCCTTATTTTAAAGTTTTTATATACTCTATTAAAGCGGTAATTTCCGCATCGTCTAATAATCCTTTGTAAGATGGCATTACAGGTCCGTACCCCTCAACCATTTTCTCTCCAGGATATAAAATTGATTCTTTTAAATAATTTTCATCAGCTGCCGCTGATGTGCCATCTGTGAAAATTCTTTTTGCATTATAAAGCCCCTTCCATGAAGGTCCTACTCCTGCAGCACCATCAATGCTATGACAAGCTACACATCCTTTGTCTGAATATAATTGTTTACCAATTTGATCAAGTGGCATATCTGAAGCAATCTTTGAAGTTTTTGCTGATTCACCAGATTCCCATTTTAAATACTCAAGCTCAGGAAGAACATGCACTTTTGCTAGCATATTTGAATGTGATGATCCACAATATTCCGTACAATAAACCTTGAACTCTCCCTCTTTAGTTGCGGTAAAATTAATAAATGTATATCTGTTACCAATTACATCCTGTTTGACTCTAAAAGCTGGAACAAAAAAACTATGTAAAACATCTTCTGATGTCATAACAAGCCTGATAGGTTTATTTGCTGGAACATACAGTTCGCCTAATGTTTTTTTTCCGTTTGGATAATCAAAGGTCCAAATCCATTTCTTTGCAGTAACATTAATTTCGTATGCATTCTGTGGGACTGTTGTGTATCTATCATAATAGACATAACCATAGATAAAAATAACAATACACAAAATTGTAGGTATTACGGTCCAAAGAGTTTCCAAAAAACTATCGTGTGTTATTGCAGGTGTCTGGTCATTGTCAGATTTTTTCTTGTACTTGATAACAAAATAAATAAGTAGAAATCCAATTAAAATACAAGATACTACTGATATTATAGTTACTAGCCAAAGGACGAAGTCGACCTCTGGAGCAAATGTTGACGCAGATGTAGGTAACCAATTCATTTATTTACTTCCCCCTTGTTTCTTGGTCCACAAAAATATCATTAATATAATTAATGATATTAAAGTTATTGCACCACCCAACTTCATAACATTCAAGGCTTTGAGTGCATACTTTTTACCAACAGGATCAAAATCATAGCAATAAAGTAAAACCTTATCAGACAATGAAACTTTTCCTACGGTCCCTTCAGATGCTTCTAGTAGTGCTAATTTAAAATCTTTAGGGTCAAAAATGACACCCGACAAATACCTAGAAACAATCTTATCTTTCGTGACAAATATTATACCAGCAGGATGGGCAAATTCACCCCCATCTGGCATGAATTTATACCCGACTGAAGATGTTATTAAATCAATACTATTTTTTGGTGCAGAATAGAATTTCCAATATTCGTCTTTTGCTAGTTTTTCATTATATTTCTGCTCATATTGAAGGACTGCTTTTGATGTTTCATTTTCATCAATACTGATTGTTACCAAATTATAATCTTTCCCAGGCCTAAATCTTTCACTACCAACTACAGCCTCTTCAACACCTTGCAATGTAAAGGAGCACATTTTTGGACAAGAATAATATGCAAAAACAATAATCGTGGGAATTTCAGGATTTAGCTCATTATCTAGGCTAGTTTCAAATCCAGATAAGTCCAGAATAGGAGATGAAGATAACAATTTTTCACCATACTTTTCATCCCAACCAACTTTGGTTCGAATATCGTTCTCATCCGTCACAGCGAATAAATTTAGAGACAAAAAAAAGAAAATAAAAAAAATATTTGATTTCATAATTAAAAAAAGGGGGCACATAAATTATAAATTGAAGAGGATTTGTGTCAATCACTAGAAAAAAGTGTAGAATTATAAAATCAACTATTGGCTTGATTGACAAAAGATTTTTAATTCAATAGGATAAGCTTTTAATTAATTTTAGGGCCCATAGCTCAGTTGGTTAGAGCTCCCGGCTCATAACCGGGCGGTCACTGGTTCGAATCCAGTTGGGCCCAAAGAAAGTGGGGGTAAAATGCAAAAAAAAATTAATGAATTTTTAGATCTACAAAAAATAGATCTTAATATTGCTGAATTTGAAAAAACTTTCGAAACTGTTCCTAGTAAGTTAAACGAATTAAGAAATAAAATTGACTTTGAAGAGAGAAAAATAATCAATTTAAAAGAAAAAATTGAATCTCAAAAATTAGAACTAAATGAATTAAATTTAGAAGTTGAATCAGCAAATGAGAAAATAAAAGCACTTGAAGATAAGCTATTTTCAATTAACTCAACTAAAGAATTTGAAGCATTACAGAAAGAAACTGGGGATTTAAAAAGATTAAAACTAGGAATTGAAGATGATCAGATTAAATTAATGGAAAACCTAGAAAATTCACAAAAAAATTTAGACGAGAATGAAACAAAATTTGACGAAGAAATTGAACCTCTAAGACAAGAAATTGATGAACTACAAAAAAACTTGGATGAATGCAATCTTGAAAAAGATAAACTCTTAAATGAAAGAGGTGAGAAAACAAAAGAACTAGATAAAGATCTATTAAAAACCTATGAAAATCTTTTAAGGAACAAGCCGCCCGTAATAATACCAATTATTGGCGAATCATGTGGAAGCTGCTTTATAAAGATACCCCCTCAAACACATATAAAAGTTTTACAGGAAGAGGAAATTGTACTTTGTCCTTTTTGTAATAAAATTTTAATATCAGAAACCGAAAATAATGATTAATTCTATCGAAATTTACATTGATGGAGCATGTCAGCCAAATCCGGGTTCAGGTGGGATAGGAATTTATGTAAAAGGAAGTGGCCTAGAAGAGAGATTCTCTATACCACTTAACGGAACAGTAACAAATAATATTGCTGAATATAAAGCTTTAATATTTTCTTTACAATTGATAAAGAGAAAATATTTAAAATCAGAAAAAATAAGTATTTTTTCTGATTCAAATTTAGTTTGTATGCATTTTAATGACCAATGGAAATGTAAAGATAAAAAATTAATTCCATTATTGAAAACAGCTAAAGATATTTCGAAAGAATTTAGAAAAAAAATTATTCTCAGCTATATTCCTAGAGAAGAAAATTCTATTGCAGATTCACTTGCAAAAGATGGAATTAAAAAATAGAATTAACTATAGAGTGGATTGAGTGATCGCTTGCATTGCAAGAGGAAAGTCCGAACTCCAAAGGGAAAGATACTGGATAACATCCAGGTGTCGTGAGGCAACGGAAAGTGCCACAGAAAATAACCGCCTTTAATAAACATATGATATTAAAGGTAAGGGTGAAAAGGTGGTGTAAGAGACCACCGTTTTTTTTGGTGACAAGAAAAGGCTAGGCAAACCCTATCTGGAGCAAGACCAAGTAAAGAAGCTGTTATCCCTTACATAGGCTTCTGGGTGGGTCGCTTGAAGCTGCAAGTAATTGCATGCTCAGATAAATGATCACATAAAACAGAATTCGGCTTACTAATCCACTCTTCTTATAAAAATTCAACTTTGTAGAAATTTCTTTTACCAATTTTAATTTTATACTCGATATTCTTCTCTGGAACAAATTGTAAGGTTATCTCTTTAATATCATTAATTTGTATAGCGTTATCCTTAATCAACCTTTTAATTTCAGAACGAGAAAAACTCCTCTCGGTGAATTCTTCGATTAATTCCAAAAAAGTTTTATTTCCAGATTCAATCTTCACAAGAGGTATGTCACTGGGAAAACTTTTTTTTGAAAATTTTTCCTCAAAATCTTTTTTTGCATGAAAGGCTAATTCTTCAGTATGATATTCAGTAATTAACTTAATTGCTAAAAATTTCTTTTTTTCTAACGGGTTATCATATCCTTTAAATTCATCCATAGAATCTGTATAAAGAATTTCAATATATCTTTCCATTAATTCATCAGATATGGACATGATTTTACCAAAAATTTCTTTCGGCTCTTCATTAATTCCAATATAATTTTGATAACTTTTTGACATTTTCAGCTTACCATCCAAACCTTCTAAAATAGGAAGAAATAAAGCTACTTGCTGATTTTTTTCAAAAGCCTTTTGTATTTGTCTGCCTAATAAGATATTAAATCTTTGATCTGTTCCACCAAGTTCTATATCAGAATCTAAAACCACTGAATCGTAAGCTTGAAGTAAAGGATAAATAAATTCAGTTAACGTAATAGAATCTCCTGATTGATATCTTTTTTTAAAATCATCTCTCTCTAGTAGTCGGGCAACATTTTCCATAGATGATAAATTAATCAATTTGACTAAATCAAAATCATCGAACCAGCTTGAATTATAAAAAATTTGCACATTATTTTTGCTTAAAATTTTAAACAATTGATTTTCATAAGTTTTCGAATTTTCTTGAATAATTTTATTGTTTAATGGTGGTCGAGTCTTATCTCTGCCTGTTGGGTCACCGATCTTGGCTGTAAAATCACCTATTAAAAAACATATATTATGTCCCAAATCTTGGAACACTTTTAATTTTTTAATTAATAATGTGTGACCAAGATGTAAATCTGCAGATGTAGGATCAAATCCGGCCTTAATATTAAGTGGGGTTTTGGATTCAAATGATAATTTTAATTTATTTAATAATTCATTCTCAGGAATAACTTCTTCAACATTATTCTTAATTATTTTTAATTGTTCTTCTGGGTCTAAGAAATCCATTCCACTATTCTACTTTAATTTGTCTGAGTTTTCTTAGAAATTCTCAAAACCATTTGTAATAGGAAACCTTCTATCTTTTCCAAATGAAATATCAGTAACTTTAACTCCGGGTGGCCCTTGTCTTCTTTTGAATTCATTTCTTTGGATTGAATTCACAATTTTTCTAACAAATGCCTTTGAAAGACCCAAGGAACTTGATATTTCATCAACAGTGCCAAATTTTTCAACATACAAATTTAATACTTGATCTAAGATTTCATATGAAGGTAGGGTATCAGAATCTTTTTGATCATGCTTCAATTCGGCAGAAGGTTCTCTAGTAATTATTTTATTTGGTATCTTATTTTTTGGATTTGCCCTATTGTAAGAAATACATAATTTATAAACCATGGACTTAGTTATATCTTTCAATGGAGCAAAGCCACCTGCTAAATCACCATATATTGTTGAATAACCCATACTCATTTCACTTTTATTTCCAGTGCTGAGCAGCATATAATTCATTTTATTTGAAATTGCCATCAAAATATTTGAGCGAATTCTAGATTGTAAATTCTCTTCTGTTATATCCCAAGTTGTGTTTTGAAAAATATTCTCATACAATAAATTTAGATTTAAATCAAAAAGCTCATGAATTGGCAAGATTTTCAACTTAATTCCCAAATTTGTACAAAGTTTATGTGCTAATGTATTACTAATCTTTGTATTATATTTGCTAGGCATAGCAATACCTAATACATTTGATTTACCTAAAGCCTTAACAGAAATTGCTGCTACTAGGGCAGAGTCTACTCCCCCAGATATACCAATAACAACTTTTGAAAATCCATTCTTTGATACATAATCTTTCAAGCCTAAAACTAAAGCATCAAACACTTTAGCATTCTTTGTATTTGTTTTAACACTCTTTATTTTTTTAAAAGGGAAGTTGCTGACCAATAAATCTTCATGAAATGATTTTGCACATCCTACTACTTTTCCTTCGGAATTTAAAAACATACTATTACCGTCAAAGACTAGCTCGTCTTGCCCTCCAATTAGATTGCAATATCCGACTGGTATTTTACTTTTTGATATAAAATTCTTTATAATAGACATTCTCTGTTTCTGTTTATTGATTGTAAAGGGAGAAGCGGAAAGATTTAAAAGTAAATCTGGAATATCTTTATTCAGATATTTTGATTCATTAATCCATATATCTTCACATATTGATAATCCTATTTTATGACCTTTAATCTTAAAATTAAAGATTTCATTGCCACTAGAAAAATATCTTTTTTCATCAAAAACACCATAATTAGGTAGCTCGTTTTTATTATAAGTTCCTATCTTTTTTTTGTTTCTTAACACAGAAGCAGAATTTAAAATCTTATCTTTTTTAATTGATGGATGTCCTACAATGCATGTTATGCCAACTGTATGTTTAAGAATATCATTCAGTGCTTTTTTAATCTGCTTGTGAAAAGCATTGCTTAGCAATAAATCCTCCGGTGGATAACCACTTACTGCCATTTCGGGAAAACACAGAAGATCAAGTTTTTTTATCTTAGCTTTTTCAATTACTTCGATTATTTTAGATGAATTATATTTTAAATCTCCAACCTTAAAGTTAGATTGAACTAATGCAATTTTTAAAATTGAGCTCATAATATTAAATTATATAGAAATAATCTATAATGTTTTAATGGTTTTTAAAAAAATATTCCATTTTTTCTTATTACTTTTTATTTTCTGCTCTTTTAGCTTAGTAAGCTTAGCTGATTCAAAAAATCAAATCATTTCAAAATCAACCTCATACATATTAAAAAATAGTTATTTTTTTAAAAAAGATGACCATTTAGAAATTTTTAATGCTGGAATTGATTCTATCAATAACTTTTCTGAAGATATACTTGTTAGATACAAAAAAAATAACATTGGTGGATTATTCAAAGCAAAAATATATTCAAATGGTAAAGAACTTGAAGTTGTCCTCAAAAATCCACATAACTTAAAAAATGGGGCAATAAATCTCAATAAAATAGTCTCAATTATTGAGTCTGAACTACAATCAAAAGAAGATATCGATCTCCTACGATATATTGTTGCAAATTCAATGTTACAGGCAGTTGATGAATATTCTGGGGTTATTGAACCAGAAGAGATGGATCAATTTATGGTTGAAACAAAAGGTAGCTTTGGAGGCTTAGGTATAGTAATTGGCATAAAGAACAATCAACTTACTGTAATATCTCCGATTGATAATACTCCAGCATATTCAGCAGGAGTTAAAGCTAATGATATTATAAAAAGAATAGACTCGCTAGATGCCGAAGGACTTTCTTTGCACCAAGCCATAAAACTTTTACGTGGTGAAAAAGGCACGCCTATATCAATTTCAATTCAAAGGGGAAATGAAGAAACATTAAGAAAATTTGAAATTATCAGAGACATTATAAAAATTGAGAGTATTGAATCAAAAAAATTAAGTGCAAAAACTGGATACATAAAGATTAATTCTTTTCAACTTAACAGCTATACAGAATTTGTAGAACATCTAAATAAGTTGCGTGAAAATGGTATCAATGGACTAGTATTAGATCTTAGAGGAAATCCGGGTGGTCTATTAGATCAATCAATAAAGATATCAAATATATTTCTTGAAAATAAATTAATAGTTTCCACAAGAGGTAAAGATTCTAGAATGGATATAGATTTCTTTAGTGAAAATAATTTTGGAGTTAAATACAATGGTCCAGTCATAGTTCTAATAGATAGTGGCAGTGCTAGTGCATCTGAGATAGTTGCTGGTGCACTAAAAAATAATAATAGAGCAATCGTCATAGGAGAAAATAGTTTTGGTAAAGGAACCGTGCAGGAAGTATACGAACAGGCTGATGGTGCAGCGATAAAATTAACAATTGCAGAATATTTAAATCCCAAAAATTATAAGGTCCATGAGAACGGTGTTAAACCACACATTCAATTTATTAAGGGAAAAGTCGAGAATAAAAAATTAATATTCACAAAAAACCTTGATGAGGAATTAGCGTCCAAAAATGAAAGAAATTTTAATATTTTAATATTAGATAAAGAATTAGATGAAGAAGATGACGACAAAGCAGTAAAATTGAGCAAAAAAATATTAGAGTCCCCCTTTATAGAAAAAATAAGTTTTATAGATAATGTTGATAATTATCTAATGCTTGTTGAAAGCCAAATTAATAATGAAGCTTTAGAATATACATCTGAACTTTTTGGAAAATTAAATGATTATAATGACAACGAAAAAAGAATTGATTCAAGTAATAACTCAGCCAGTCTTAAATCTGATAGCCAGATTGATCTTAGCTCGGGCTCAAATCAAGATATATCAATAACAATCAATAATAATTCAGAGGTTGATATTGAAAATGCATTTATTCAAACTAAATCTGAAAATAAAGCATTAGATAATAGATTTATCTATATTGGCAATGTAGGGAAATTATCAGAAAGAAAAGTTTCACTTCCTATTAAAATTCCTAGATGGGCAGAAACCAGTAAAGAATATATAGAAATAAAGCTTGTAAGGTTCAATCTAAATAATAGATTAAATCCCAAATTAGATGAATTCGGACAATCTAAAATATTGGTTAATATTAAAAAAGCAGATTATGATTTTCCCAAATTATTTTATTATGTAGATTTTGACATTAAAAATGGGACAATTGAAGTCAATTTCAAACTTGAGAAAACTAAAGAAAAATGCGAAAAATGCTACTTAAAAGTCTATTCTAAAAATAAAGCATTAATCATAAAAAAAAGGACCTTTGAATTATTAAAAATAGGCAATGAAAATTGGAGTGGAAAAACACTTATTAAAATTCCTCCAGAAGAAAAATTAAAAACAATAGATTTTATCATTAGATATCATGATGAAAATACTAATGATTTTTTTGACAAGAAAATAACTCTTAACTTTGATGAAATAAACTCTTTTAAAATACATAGGGAGAAAAAAGCTTATATAATTAAAGATAATCAAAAAATTTTTTCAGAACCAAGCTTCACTCAAACAATTTTAAGTCAGACAAAGAATGGAAATCTAGTTTTTTCCTCGGGTGAAACCAATAACTTTATTCTTATAAAAGAAGAGGGAGCTAATTATTGGCTGCCAAAAAATTCAGTTGAAAAAATTTTTAATGATGAAGTTCCTAAATTTATCAAAGCAAAAATTATTGAAGGAAGTGATTCACCTCCAAAGATCTCATTAACAAAATCTAATGAAGAAAACTTTTCGATACTAGTCGAAGATAAAAGCCGACTAAGAATTATTAACTATTTTATTAATGATAAAAAAGTCAATATAAAACAAACAAACCTTATTTCAGATGAGAGTACATTTAAATTTGATTTAGATAGTGGAAGAAATAAAATATCCATATTAGCAATTGATAGCAATGAATTCAAAACTTATAAAAATTTTTACATAACAAAAGATGAAAGCTAATATATATATTTCTAAAATTTTAAGCTTAATAATTGTTCTCTTTGTAATTATATCAATAACTTTTTTTTTATTAAGACTTTTACCTGGTGGCCCTTTTGACTCTGAAAAAAGGCTTCCTCCACAAATTAAAGAAAATATTGAAAAAAAGTACAAGCTTGATCAGCCATTATTAAAACAATATTTATATTATATTAAAGATACTCTGTCGGGTAATTTTGGCATGTCATATTCTTATCCAGATAAAAGTGTAAAGGAAATAATTTCTGATTCCTATTTAATATCTATAAAAATTGGCTTAATATCAATTACTTTTACGTTAATAACAACCGTCATACTATCATGCTACATGTTTAACAACAAGAGTAGATTATGTAATTTGGTCAAAAATATTTTATATCTATTCGTAGGAGTCCCAACTTTTTTAATTGGTGCAATTTTAATCATTCTATTTTCTATAAAGCTAGACCTGATAAATTTTGGTATCATAAACAAACCATCTGATTACTTACTGCCAATTTTAACCTTATCTCTGCCGTCGATTTCATACCTGTCAAATTTATTAACTGAATCAATGGAAGAAACAAAGACAACTATGTTTGCTCGAATAGCCAGAATAAATAAAATTGGAAAAAAAGAGTACTTATATAAATATATCCTTCTGAATTCTATTGTTCCATTAGTTACAGCAATTGGGCCTATATCAGCTTTTATGATAACAGGATCATTTGTTGTTGAAAGTATTTTTGCAATACCAGGAACTGGTAAATTATTTGTTTTTTCAATTATTAACAGAGACTATACTTTAATATGTGGACTAACAATATTTTATAGTGTTGTATTGCTATTAATTAATTCTACTATTGACTTATGCTATCCGTTAATAGACAAAAGGATAAAAAATGAAAATAAGAATTGATATTGAATATAAAGGATCAAGATATTACGGATGGCAAAAACAAAGTTCAGATAATACTATACAAAATGAAGTAGAAATGGCACTAAAGAAAATTACATCAGAAAAGATTAATGTAATCGGCTCAGGTAGAACAGATTCAGGTGTACATGCTACAAATCAAGTAGCAGCATTCAATTTAAATAAAATGGTAAATTTGAAAGGATTAATCGTTAAATTAAATAAAGAATTGCCCTCTGATATCAGAATTAAAAGCTGTAAGCAAGTGGGCAACAATTTCCATGCACAACATAGTGCAATAAATAAAACTTATATATATAAAATTAAAAATAAACAAATTGAAACCGTCTTTGAAAAAGGGCTTGTCTTTTATTATAAGAAACCGCTTGATTATAAGAAGATGTTAAAAGTTAGTCGCTACTTCATAGGAGAAAAGAACTTTAAAAATTATTGTAAAACTGGTTATTCTGGTGAATCAACTATTAGGTTTGTGCAAGATATAAAAATATATAAAAAAGGGAATTATATTAGTATTAAAATTACAGGAAACGGTTTTTTAAGAGGAATGGTACGATTAATAGTTGGTGCAATGTTAAGCTATTCAAATGGAAAAATCACCTTAAAAGATGTCAAAGATTCTTTGGGTTCTTCGCTAAAAAAACTACCTATTAACTACTCTGTGCCAGCACATGGATTATTTTTAACTAGGGTAAAATATTAAAATGAAAACTTTCACAATTGATGAAAAAAATAAATTTATGGATAGAACAATAAATCCTACTAAGATTATTGCTGTAGGTTTAAATTATCATGACCATGCTCAGGAAATGAAAAAGAAGCCTCCAAAAGAACCTATGATTTTTCTGAAATCTCCATCATCTTTAACGGGGCCATATAACGAGATTTTCCTTCCAAACCATATGAGCTCTAAAATTGATTATGAAGGTGAACTTGGAATTATTATTTCTAAGGAAGCCAAATGGGTCAGTATTGAAGAATCTCATAAATATATACTAGGAGCAATTTGTATAAATGATGTAACCGCTCGCGATCTTCAAGCAATTGATATTCAATTTGGTAGAGGTAAAAATTTTGATACTTTTTGTCCCGTAGGAACCACAATATCTGATGAAATTGATTATCAAAATGTCAAAATTCAAACCCTAGTTAATGGAGAAATAAAGCAAGATTCAAATACAAATCTAATGGTTCACAAAATTGATTTTTTAATCAGCTTTATAAGTAAAATTATGACATTAAATAAAGGCGATATAATTCTGACCGGAACACCAGGGGGTGTTGGACAAATTCTGGAAAACGACCTAGTAAGTGTTAAGATTGATGGGTTAGGTCAAACTAAAAATAAGGTTGTCAATTCATTTTAAGAGGAGATCTGTTATGAGTAAAATTCTTATATTACCAGGTGATGGTATAGGTGAAGAGGTTACAAAACAGTGTTTAAAAATTTTGGATTATTTAAATGCTGAAACTAATTATAAGTTTGAGTATAAAGAAGGATTATTCGGAGGAGCATCCATAGATGATTGTGGAAAGCCATTGAGCAATGAAGTATTAGATTTGGCAATGGAATCTGATGCTGTTCTTCTAGGTGCTGTTGGAGGCCCTAAATGGGAATCGCTTGATCATAATCTGAAACCAGAAAAAGGACTTCTAACTCTAAGAAAAGAATTGGGGACATTTGCCAACCTTAGACCAGGAAAAGTTTTTCCTGCATTGGCTAATGCCTCATCACTTAAAAGCGAAGTACTTAAGGGTACTGATATTTTTGTAGTAAGAGAATTGACTGGAGGAATCTATTTTGGTGAACCTAGATATTCAAAAATTATTGACAAAAGGCGAGTGGCATCAAACCCTTTAATTTATAATGAAGACGAAATAGCTAGGGTAGCTCATGAAGCATTTAAAATCTCATTAAAAAGAAATAAGAAGGTCACATCGCTTGATAAAGCTAATGTGTTAGAAGTAATGCAGCTTTGGAGAGATGTGGTCACTGAGGTCCATGAAAAATATTATAAAGATGAGGTTGAATTAGAACATCTTTATATCGACAATGCAGCTATGCAGGTTATCAAAAGACCCTCTACTTTTGATGTTATTCTTGCAAGTAACTTATTTGGCGACATAATTAGCGACGAAGTTGCAGAGTTAACTGGCTCATTAGGTATGCTACCATCAGCTTCTACTGGAAATACGAAGGGCATATATGAGCCTGTTCATGGAAGTGCACCTGATATAGCTGGAAAAAACATAGCAAATCCAATTGCAGCAATATTATCTCTTGGCATGATGTTTAAATATAGTTTTAATGAAGATAAAATTTCAGATTTAATTGATCATTCAATATCAGAAGTTCTCAATGCTGGCCATAGAACTAAAGATATTGCAAAGCAAAGTGATACTACATTATCATGCGACGAAATGGGAGACATAATATTAGAGGAAATAAAAAAATCACAATCTAATTTTATTTAAATTAGTTAATTTCTTTATAGCTAAAGATGATATTTAAATTGCCAAAAGAAAATGGTATAAATTATTTTTCAGGACTTAACCAAGTAGCTGAAGGCCTGCTATTTTTGGATATATTTCAAAAAAATAATAGGATTATTTATTTTACTAATGATGCGAAAAGCACAAAAAAAACAATAGACTTTGTAGGTAAGAACCAAAAATTAGATATTTATTATTTAGATGAAACTACATTAAACGATCCATTAGATCTTACATATAATAATATTCAATCAAAAAATACAACAAAATTTAAATCAATCATTATTATTGATGAAAAAAACTTTAACAAAGAAATCAATTTAGATTTGAATAATAGTAATTTAGAAATCAATTTAAAAAATAAAAATGTTGGTCTTGACGAACTGGTAGTAAAGCTAAATGAATTCGGATACAAAAAAAAAGAATTTATAGAAAGCTCAGGACAATTTTCTGTAAGAGGATCTGTTGTTGATATCTACCTATCTGAAATTAAAAATCCTATAAGAATTCAGTTTTTCAAAGAAAAAGTTAAATCTATTAATAGCTTTGATATATCAACAATGAAAAGTCTGGATAGAGAATATGAAAGTATATCACTTAGCAATATTACAAAAAAAAATACAATAAAAAGAAAAATTAATGAATTAATACCAGATAATTCTCATGTTTTCTTCAACTCTGATCTTAAGTGGAACGATAGCAATGCTGAAGTCCAAGAAATATCCAAAAAATCATATATTTATTTTTCTAACTCTATAATAAAAAGAGGAACTAACCTAACAAGTTTGAAAATTATATACCCAACCATTGATGAAAACCTTTCACCAATTAGAAAAGCTTTATTAATACTTAAGAACCATAAATCAATTAATAAAATTTGTTTCCTGGTAAATAAAGAAGAAGATATTGAAGTTATTAAAAAAGAATATGACTTACCAATCGCACAAATTCAATTTTTCATATCATCAAACACTAGATCTTTTTTAATTGATAAAGAGAATGTTTTGTTTATTTCTCACAATTCAATAAACAAGCAAACAACAGATAAATTCCAAGAACTCAACAAATCGGTTTATAAACTTAAAAACTTTTCAGACTTATCCATGAATGACTATATAGTTCACAAGACATTTGGTATTTGCCTCTATAAAGGGTTAGTTGAAAAAAGTATAGATGATATAACGATTGAATTCGTTAAATGTGAATTTAGTCAAAGAGACATACTTTTAATACCCAGCTTTAAAATAGAATTATTACAAAAGTATATTGGATCAAGGTCTGAAATAGAAATTGATTGCTTAAGGAATAAAACCTGGAGTACAAAAGTCAAAAAAGCAAAGAAGGTTGCTGAAAGAGTTGCAAAAGAAATTTTAAGTTTATATGCAAAAAGGAAGATTGTACGTGGATCATCATTTGAATTTAATAATAATGAAATCGCACAGTTCGAATCTGGCTTTGAATTTGAAGAAACTGTAGATCAAATGAAAGCGATAAATGATGTATATGCTGATATGAGAAAACCCAATCCAATGGATAGGCTTATTTGTGGAGATGTAGGTTTTGGGAAAACTGAGATTGCATTAAGGGCATCTTTTCTAGCTGCAATGAATGCAAAACAAGTAGTAATAATTGCTCCAACAACAATACTAGTAAATCAACACTTATCGACATTTCTAGAGAGATTTAGAAAATTCCCTCTAAGGATAGAAAGCTTATCAAGAAATACTACTAAAAAAGCATTTGATCAAATGGTTAAAGACTTGGCGGATTCAAAAATTGATATTTTAATTGGAACACACAGGGTTTTAAATGAAAAAATCAATTTCAAAAACCTAGGATTAATTATTGTTGATGAAGAACATAAATTTGGTGTTAAGCATAAAGAGAAAATAAAACATATTAGAATGGGTGTAGATTATCTTGCTCTATCAGCCACTCCTATTCCGCGAACACTTCAACTTTCACTTAGTGGAATTAAAGATATAAGTACTATAGGCACTGCACCTGTTGATAGGTTTTCAATTGAAACCATAATTTCAAAGTTTAATAAAAATATTATCGAAAAAGCTGTTGATTTTGAATTAAAAAGGGATGGAAGAGTTTTTTTTATTCATAATGAAATAAAAACAATTAACAAAATACATGAATTACTAATTGAAATTTTTCCTAATACTAAAATGTCAGTTATTCATGGCCAAATGAAACCTGAAAAAATTGAAAAAAGCTTGTCAAATTTTATCAATGGCGAAATATCTATTTTAATTACTACAACAATAATAGAATCTGGAATTGATATAAAGGAAGCAAATACAATTATCATTAACAATGCAAACAAGTTTGGCCTTTCAGATCTATATCAAATTAGAGGAAGGGTGGGAAGAGGAAATGTCAAAGGGTATGCATACTTATTAATACCTGAGAACAAAGATATGTCTGTTAATGCGGGTAAAAGATTAACTGCAATTAAGAGACTTTCAAAATTGGGTACAGGTTTTAATTTAGCACTTGAAGATTTAGAAATTAGAGGTGCAGGAAACTTATTTGGAACTGAACAATCTGGGAATATTTATGAGGTAGGGGTAGAGTTCTATCTCCAACTATTAGAGGACGAAATTAGAAAAATAAATAAAACTCTTCCTGATGAAATATTAAATATGGAAATAAACTCAAAAGATAAAATAAATATCCCCACTTCATATATATCCTCTGCTGAAAAAAGAATGCATTATTACAAAAGACTATCTGGAATCGAAACAAAAAATGAAATATTGGAATTAATAGAAGAGCTATTAGATTTATTTGGGAAAGTTCCAGATGAAATTTTGACTTTAATAAAACTAGCTGAATTGAAAATAAAACTTAAGGAAATTAAACTTTCAAACCTTACTATAAACAGAACAAATATGATCTTTAAGCTAACAGAGCTTAAAAATATTGATGTATATGTTAAAAATTTTAGTGGAAAAATTAAAGATGCTAATGCTTTTTTTAATAAAATAACAAACTTAACTATGTTTTTAAAAAATAATGGGAATTTATCAAATAATAGGTTTATAATTGATTTTAATAAATGTTTATGAAAAAAATATTAAAAATAATTATCATTCTTTTTTCAATAAATTTAGCTGATGCAAAATTGGCTGAGAGTATAGTAGCAGTAGTTAATAATGAAATAATACTTTTGTCCGAACTTAACCAACATATGAAAAAAAGCAGCACTGAAAGCCAAGAAAATGATAAGGCTGAGTATCTTACAGAGTTGGTAAATTTAAAAATACTTGAAATTCAAGCAAGAAAAATGGGAATTGAAGTTACTGATGAACAATTGGAATCGATTATAAAAGAAATAATTAATAAAAATGGTAAGGATGATTTTCTCAAAGAATTAGAAAGCCAAAAAATTAATGAGTACATATTTAAATACAGATTAAAAAATCAAATTTTACAAGAAAACTTGGCTCAACTTGTATTAAAAAATAAAATAATAATTAGCGAAGCTGAAATTGAAAAATATTATGAAGAGAATTTTGGAAATATTAAAAAAGAAAATTTAATAGATTTATATATTTTTGAACTTAAAGATAAATCAGCAGCCCAAAAAAATACTCAAGTTTTTATTGATAATTCAAATGAACTTGTTTTACAGAATGAAATTACTAGACTTGTAAAAAAAGGTGTTTTGAATAAATCCTCAAAACACCTTGGCCTTATCAATCCTAATAAACTATCTCCTGAAATCTCTGATAAATTAATTGAAGCTAAAAAAAACGAGTTAATTGGTCCAATTGTTTATAATGGAAAAGACCACTTCTTTATTATAAAAGATATAATTATAGGGGATATTGCTTTCTTAGAAGCCCGTGAGGGGATAAAAACTAGTTTATCCCAAGAAAAATCGATTAAGCTTTTAGACGATTGGTTTCAAGAGCTTAGAGATAATTCCTATATATCTATAAGATTATAATCACTTTTCTGAATACATCTCTATTGGCAAACAACTACATACAAAGTTTTTATCACCATAAGCATTATTTACCCTAGCAACTGGTGCAATATATCTGATATTTGGCTCTAGGCTATTTTGAATTGGATAAGCTGTTTTTGAAGAATAATTAAAATTACTATCAATAAGATCTTTAAATGAGTGTGGAGCATTTTTTAAAGGAGAATCTTTCGGATTATCAATCATTGAATAACTGTTAATTTCACCTCTAATAGAAATCAATGCATCACAAAAGCGATCAATTTCTTTTTTTGATTCACTTTCAGTTGGCTCTATCATTAAGGTTCCAGGAACAGGAAAAGACATAGTTGGTGCATGAAACCCATAGTCAATCAGACGTTTTGCAATATCTTCTTCAGTTATATTGTTATTTTTCTTAATTTCTCTTAAATCGATAATGCATTCATGAGCTACTCTTCCATTCCTTCCGGTGTATAAGATATCAAAATGTTTATTAATTTTATTAGCAATATAGTTTGCATTTAATATAGCTACCTGAGTTGCTTTCTTTATTCCTTCAGCTCCCATCATCATTATATAAATTAATGATATTGGTAGGATAGATGCACTACCCCAGGGTGCAGATGAAATTGGGCCAAATCCTGATTTAGGCCCTGCATCTGAATTTAGACAATGATTTGGAATAAATTTAGACAAATGAGATTTGACAGCAATTGGGCCTACCCCTGGTCCTCCACCACCATGAGGAATACAGAAAGTTTTATGTAAATTTATATGACAAAGGTCTGGGCCAAAATTACCAGGCTTAGATACTCCCACCAAAGCATTTAAGTTTGCACCGTCCATGTAAACCTGTCCACCTGCCTCATGTACCATATTACATATTTTTGAAATGGATTCTTCATAGACACCATGTGTTGAAGGATAAGTAACCATTAAGGCTGCTATTTGATCTGGAAATTCTTGGATTTTATATGCTAAATCTTTTGTATCAACATTACCGTTTTCATCACACTTTATAATCTCTACTCTCATTCCAGCCAAAATTGCACTTGCTGGATTAGTGCCATGTGCTGAACTAGGAATCAAACATATATCTCTTGATGATTCACCTGTTGCCTCTAGAAAAGCTTTTATGGTCATCAAGCCAGCTAACTCACCTTGTGCCCCAGCATTAGGTTGAAGTGATACCTCATCAAAACCAGTTATTTTACACAACATATCTTTAAGTTTATCAATAATAATTTTGTATCCTTGAGATTGTTGCTTAGGAACAAATGGGTGTATTGAATTAACGATTGGCCAACTAATAGGTATCATCTCAGATGTTGCATTAAGTTTCATGGTGCATGACCCTAGTGGAATCATTGATTTGTTTAATGCAATATCTTTATCCTCAAGCTTTTTAAGATATCTCAAAAAGTCAGTCTCAGATCCATAATCATTAAAAACTTTGTTCTCCAAATAAGAAGTTTTTCTTATTAAACTTTTTGCAATTGCTGGCAAAGAATCACTAAGTTGATCGTCAATTAAATTAAAATCAAAGTTTTTAATATTAACAAAACAGGATAAAATCTCATATAAATCATTCAAACTAGTTGTTTCATCAAGTGATAGTGAAACTATTTCTTTTGAATAATATCTAAAATTAATTTGCTTACCTAAAGACTTCTTTTTTATATTGGCTATTTTTAAACTCGTTGTTTTTATAGAAATTGTATCAAAAAAAGACTTATATAATATCTGAAATCCTGCATTTTCTAGTGCTTTTGCTAACAAGCGAGTGTATCTATGAACCCTGAGAGAAATCTCTTTTAATCCAATTGGTCCATGGTACATTGCATAAGCTGCAGCAGTAATGGCTAAAAGTGACTGAGCTGTACAAATATTACTTGTAGCCTTTTCCCTTCTTATGTGTTGCTCTCTAGTTTGAAGAGCCATTCGATATGCAATCTCAGAATTTTTATCAATCGAACGACCAATTATCCTTCCTGGCAATAACCTCTTGTACTGATCTTTACAAGCAATAAATGCAGCATGGGGACCACCAAATCCCAAAGGAACTCCAAATCTTTGTGAGGAGCCAACAGCTATATCTGCACCCATTTCACCAGGAGTCTTTAAGAGAATCAGAGATAATAAATCAGTAGCTAAAATAGAAATTGCACCTTGTGATTTTGCATGATTTATTAAAAATTCAAAATCTTTTACTTCGCCAAGTGTATTTGGATATTGAGCAATAAAACCAAAAAAATTGTCTGAATGAGTAGCAAATAAACTATCTAAGTCTCCTACAATAACACTAATTCCAAGGGGCCTGCCCCTGGTAATCAGCAAATCTACAGTTTGAGGGTGACAAAATTCAGAGACTAGGAAAATATTTTTTGATTCCTTGCATGATCGGAAAGCTAGCAACATTGCCTCGACTGCAGATGTCCCTTCATCCAGAAGAGACGCATTTGAAACTTCTAAACCAGTTAAATCCATAACTACTTGTTGAAAGTTGATTAGCATCTCTAGTCTTCCTTGGGAAACTTCAGGCTGATAAGGTGTGTAAGCAGTGTACCATCCAGGGTTTTCCAAAATATTTCTTAAAATTACATTTGGGGTCATGGTATCGTAATACCCCATTCCAATATAGCTTTTAAATTTTTTATTTTTGCCTATCATTGAACTTAGTGATTCCAAAGCTTTACTCTCTGACAAAGGAGGGTCTAGACTTATGCCTATATCTGAAAGTATTTGATTTGGAATCGTATCCAAAGTTAATTCTTCCAAAGAACTATATCCTAGAGTGCTTAAACATTCTTTTATTTCTGATTCGGAGCTTCCAATGTGCCTCGAAATGAAGGAATCAGATGTATTATAAGATTCAAGATTAGAATTATAATTCAGCTTACTTTTATCCATCAATCAAACTCTCATAATCATCAGCAGATAATAATTCTTCAAAATCGTCATTATTCGTTGGCTTTACTTTTATTAGCCACCCATCAGAATATGGACTTTGGTTTATCAATTCAGGAGAGCTTTCAGCATCTGAATTAACCTCAATCACTTCACAATTTAAAGGTGAATACAAATCTGAAACCGATTTTGTAGACTCTACAGCACCAAAAGCTGAGTCTTTTTCGAGGGAATCACCTACAGCAGGTAATTCTAAATAAACAATTTCACCAAGAGAATCTTGAGCATGATCAGTAATACCAATCACAACTAAATCTCCATCTTTAGACGCCCATTCATGTTCTTTTGTATATTTTAATTCTTTTTTTACTTCTGACATACTTCACTCCTACCTTATAAAAGGATAATCGACTTTTTGTGCAATTTTAAGTGACTTCCTAATCCTTATTTCAAAGTTTTTAATATTAGAATATTCATAATCTAATAATGCAAACCCAATACCCTTTTTTAAAACAGGAGAAAAAGTCCCTGATGTAACAAATCCGATTTTGGTATTGTTTTTTAATACATCATACCCACTTCTTGCTATTGAATTATCATCCATCATAAAACCAATAAAGAAGTATTTCTTATCTGCTAAACGTTTTTCAATGACTTCCTTACCTACAAAGTTAGATTTATTTAGATCTATAAATCGATCTAAATTGAAATCTATAGGAGTGGTTCCTTTTGTGAGTTCGTTTCCATGAAGTGGAAATCCTGCTTCAATTCTTAAAGTATCTCTTGAAGCTAAACCACATGGTTTTATTTCATTACAATTTTCTAACAAATATTGATATACAGACCTTATCACTTCATTTGGTGCAAAAATCTCATATCCATCCTCGCCTGTATAACCGGTCCTTGCAATTAAAAAATTATCACCATTAGGACATTTTACTTCAAGAGAACTCGAAAATTTTTCTTCTAAATCAACAATTTTAGTAATATAAAATTTACTTAAAGAGTCCAAATTCGATTTAGGAAAAATTTTATTAATTTCTTCAATTGATTTAGGGCCTTGGACTGCTAATTGACCATAAAAATTACTTAAATTATTTATTTCTACATTAAATTTATGGTCAAGCTTAAAGAGCCATTCGTAAACTCTATCCTTATTTCCAGCATTAACACAAAGAAAAAATCTCTTGTTAGTAATTTTATAGACTATTACATCATCAAGTACTTGAGCATCAGAGTCACAAATGAAACCATAACGAGCTTGCCCAATTTTCAAGTTTAAAATATTATTGGTAAAAACGAAATCAGTGAAACTTTCAGCATCCTCTCCAACAATTTCGATTTCTCCCATATGACTTACATCAAAAATTCCAATCTTATCCCTTACATGTAAATGCTCATCTTCAAGAGAAGAGAACCACAATGGCATATTCCATCCATTAAACTCAGTGAATTTGGCATTTAATTGTTCATGAATTTGAAACAAAGGAGTAGTATTCATTCTTAGTATATTTTACCTAAAAAACTAAGAATAATGTGGTTAATTAATTGAATTTAATAGCTGTTTGAACTTATCAGGATGCTCGCTTGCCATTTCCGCCAGTATTTTTCTATCTAAATGAATATCCTTTGTTTTTAAAGTGTGAATAAATTTACTATAGGTGTACCCTTCCTCTCTTAGAGCTGCATTTATTCGAGAAATCCAAAGTGATCTCATTGTTCTTTTTTTGGTCTTTCGATCCCTGTAAGAAAAAGCTAATGACCTTAAAAGAGTTTCTTTTGCTCTTCGATAAACATTCTTTCTTTGTCCCCAGAAACCCTTAGTTTGTTTCAAAAGCTTATTTTTTCTTCTCTTACTTGGTACAGTTGTTTTAACTCTCATTTTAAAATCCTATGCAAATACTACTTTTCTTAAATTTGATGCTTTTTTTCCATCAATTGTATCTGATTCTTTTAATCGTCTAATTCTAGATTGAGCCTTATGAACATTTCCATGGTGCTTACTACCCTTGATGCGCTTGAGCTTTCCATTTGGCTTAAGCTTAAATCTTTTTGCAGCACTTCTATTGGACTTCATTTTTTGCGTTGCCATTTGACTTCTTTCCTACCTTATTTTTTTTTGGAAGAACCATCATAGTCAGATTCTTTCCCTCAAACTTCGGCTCATTATCTAGCTCTCCTGCTTCAGAAACAGAATCAACAATCTTGGTAACTAACTGCTCACCTAATTGTTTATGAACTATCTCTCTTCCCTTGAACCAAAGCCTTATTTTAACTTTATGTCCATCGCCTAAAAAATCTTTGAGCCTGTTTATTTTAACATTAAAATCATTTTCTCCAATGTTTGGCCTAAATTTAATTTCTTTAAGCATTTGTGTTTTAACTTTCTTTTGAGCAGAGGCTTTTTTCTTATCATATAAGAATTTTCCATAATCCATCAACTTGCAAACAGGGGGAGTTGAATCAGGTGCAATCTCAACCAAATCAGTTGAATTGTTTTTAGCTTGATCAAGTGCCTCGTTAATTGAAACAATTCCAAATTGATCACCACTTAAACCAATAAGCCTAACTTCTGATGCTCTAATCTCCGAGTTAATACGATTTAACTTCTTCCTCGACGATGAAAAATTTTTTTTTCTTATAAAATAGCCCTCCCAGACAATTGACTCTTTAGTGAATCAATAAAATCTGTTACTTTAAATTCTCCTAGTTGATTACCACCATATTGCCTTATATTTAAAGATTGGCTATCCATCTCGGATTTGCCAATTATCGCAATATATGGAGTTTTTGATATTTCGCTTTCTCTAATCTTTAGACCAAGCTTTTCATTTCTAATATCAATTTCAACTCTTATTCCAGCAGCTCTGAATTTTTTTGCTAAATTTTTTGTATATTCAATTTGATCATCAGAAACAGATAAAAGTCTTAACTGCACAGGTGATAACCACAATGGAAAAGCACCCGCATAATGTTCAATCAATATTCCAAAAAACCTTTCAAAAGAGCCAAAAATTGCTCTATGAATCATTACCGGCTGAAGTCTTTCATTATTACTTGAAATATACTCGAGGTCAAATCTCTTTGGCAAATTAAAATCTACTTGTACTGTTGAACATTGCCAAGATCTACCTATCACATCTTTAATCTTTAAATCAATCTTTGGGCCATAAAAAGCCCCTCCACCTTCATCTATCGAAAACTTTAATGATTTAGCTTTTAACGAATTAATAAGAGCTTGAGTTGAAACTTCCCAATCTTCATCACTTCCAACATATTTGGCAGGTTTTGTTGATACATAAATTTCATAATCATCAAATCCAAATCGCTGAAGGAAGTCGGTTGTTAAATCAATTACATCGTTAACTTCCTGTTCAATTTGTCCTAAAGAGCAAAATATATGTGCATCATCTTGAGTAAATCCTCTAGCTCTAAATAAGCCATGCAAAACACCGGATCTTTCATATCTGTAAACTGTTCCAATTTCAGCAAATTTAACTGGTAAATCTTTATAACTTCTAAGCTCACTTTTATAAATCATAATGTGAAATGGGCAATTCATGGGCTTAGTAAGATAACTATTAGTATCTATTTCCATAGGGGAAAACATGTTTTCGCTATAAAACTCTGTATGCCCACTTGTTTCCCATAAGTTTGCCTTTGCTATATGTGGGGTATAAATAAGTTCATAGTTTGAATCAATATGTTTTTCTCGCCAGTAATTTTCAATAACATTACGAATTGTAGAGCCTTTTGGATGCCACAAAACTAGTCCTGGTCCAATCTCATCAGTAATTGAGAATAAATTGAGTTCTTTTCCTAGCTTCCTGTGATCTCTTTTTTTAGCTTCTTCAATCATTTCTAAATGTTTTTTTAAATCTTTTTTGTTAAAAAATGCAGTGCCATAAATCCTCTGAAGTGACTCCCTGTTTTCATCACCTCTCCAATAAGAACCCGCCACACTTAAAAGTTTAAAAGATTTAATAAAAGATGAATTTGGAGCATGTGGACCTCTACAAAGGTCAAACCACTCACCTTGTTTATAAATTGTAATATCTTCTTCTTCCGGTAAATCATTTATTATTTCTAGTTTGAATTTTTCATTAATTTCTGAAAAAGTTTTAAGGGCATCACTTCTAGTTAATCTTTCTGGAACAAATGAAACCTTTTTTTTAATAATTTCATTCATTTTTTCCTCAAATAAAGCTAAATCAGCTTCTGTAAATGTCTTTTCAGTAAAAAAATCGTAATAAAAGCCATCATCTATAACGGGGCCGATAGTAACTTTTGTATCGGGATAAATACTCTGAACAGCTTCAGCCAAAATATGAGCTGTAGAATGCCTAATAAGGTTCAACCCAACCTTTGAATCAGAAAAAATAGGATCAATTTGAGCTCCATCTGAAGGATAAAAATAAAAATCATGTAATTGCCCATCTACTAACCCACCAATCACTGATTGATCTAATCCCAGCTTACAAAACACCTCTCCGATATTCAGTGCATTATCAGATTCCACAATTTGATCTTTTACATAAAATTTCATATACCTAAAATGAGCACGAGTGGATTTGAACCACCGACCTCTTGCATGTCAAGCAAGCGCTCTCCCCCTGAGCTACGCGCTCAATTACTACAAGAAAGTATTGTAAATTCTGCTTTTGATAAATCAAATTTTGTTGTTTCCTCTGATTAATTTATAATATTAAAATTATGGATATACAAAATAAAAACATCATATTAGAATCAAATATAAAATCATGTCCTTTAATTAATAGGGGAAAGGTTAGAGACCTTTATGATCTTGGTGATCAACTCTTAATTGTTTCATCTGATAGAATTTCAGCATATGATTCAGTTCTAGCTTCTGGTATTTATGCAAAAGGTGAAGTACTAACTCAATTATCAAAATTTTGGTTTTCACTAACAGAAGATATTGTTGAAAATCATTACATAACTGATGATATTGCAGGTTTCTCACAAAAATTAGCTGATGACTTAGATGTGCTTCAGGGCAGATCAATGGTAGTCAAAAAAGCAAAGCCACTTCCTATAGAATGTATTGTTAGAGGATATATAACAGGATCTGGATGGGCAGAATATAAAAAACAAGGAACTGTTTGTGGTCTTAAATTAAACGAGGGATTAGTAGAATCAGAAAAACTTATTGAGCCAATTTTTACACCTTCAACAAAAGCAGAGCAAGGTGAACATGATGAAAATATCAACTTTGAACAATGTGTAAATATAGTAGGAAGCGAGGTTGCTAATAAGGTTAAAGATTTATCAATAGCAATTTATTCCAAAGCTAGAGATTATGCTGAAAGTAAAGGAATTCTAATTGCGGATACAAAATTTGAATTTGGAACACTAGATAATGGTGAAATAATCTTAATTGATGAAGTCCTGACTCCTGACTCATCCAGGTTTTGGCCAAAAGCTTTATATGAAGCTGGTAGAGGTCAAGAAAGTTACGATAAACAAATTGTCAGAGATTATTTAACTTCAATAGGTTGGGATAAAAAACCGCCTCCCCCTGAATTACCAGATGAAATTGCAGAAAAAACATCTAACAAATACATAGAGGTATTAGATTTATTAACCCAGTAGTTGAGCTTTTTCTCAAAACAGCTTTATCAATACTTCTTTTGTATATAGGTTCAAATTTTTTAATTTCTAGTTCAATTAATTTGGCTAAAAAACTTCAAATCCCTGATTTAATCATTGGTGTTACAATTATTGCAATAGCAACCTCTCTACCAGAGTTATTCGTTTTGATGAATTCAGCAACTAATGATCAATATGGATCTAATTTAGCCTATGGAACAATACTTGGAAGCAATATTGCCAATACAGCCTTAATATTGGGTGGATGCATACTTTTGAGCAAAAAAAATTCCTTTGTAAATAATCTAACAAATTACAAAAACCAAATTCATTTAATTTTTTTATCAACAATAATATTTGCTTATCTATCCTTAAAAGGATTTGGGTTAATAGAGCTTGGCTTTAGCTTATTGGTAATACTTTTTATTTTATCGTTTACAAATATCGAGCTAAATAACGAGCTTAATAAAACAAATGAAAAATCGTTTTTAGTAAAAGACTTATTTGTGATTATATCTTCAATTACGAGCATATGGATTGGTTCAAATCTTCTTGTTAGTAGCGGTATAGAGCTAATTGAAAAATTTAATGTCACCTCAAGTCAGATTGGAACAGTTTTTCTAGCACTTAGTACTTCTGCTCCAGAAATATTCACATCGTTAATTGCTATTATAAAATTCAACAAAAGTGGTTTCGTTGTTGGGAATGTAATAGGTAGTAATATTCTAAATATTGGAATTTTCAGCATTATTGGTATTACTTATAATCTTAGTTATTTTGATATTAATGTAGCAAATATTCTATTGCTTATAGCATGTGAAGCTTATGTATTAATATTATTATATTCAATATATAAAGAAAAAAGTATCAGCAATAAATATGGAGTAGTTTTAATTCTGTTTTATATTATTTTTATTTATAAATTATGAGCCTTATATTAGAGGAAATAACTGAAAACACATTAGAATTCGAAGATATTACATCTTTTAGAATTTTAGCTGGCATTGAAAATGAAAATTTAAAATGTGTTGGTAAAATTTTAAAGTTAGAAATCCATTCGCGTGGATGTGAAATTAAAATAAACGGAAATAAAAGTAATGTAGAAAAAGCCTCTGAATTACTTAAAGAATTTTATGAAATAATTAAGAAAGGATATCATCCAAAACAAAAAGATTTTGAATCGGGGCTTAATATTTTAGAAAGTAACCAACATAATCTTGAAGAAATATTCCTTGATACTGTTTGCTTGACTACTGATAGAAAAACAATCGCACCAAAAAGCATTAATCAAAAACTCTACATAGACTCAATAAGAAAGAATGACCTAGTCTTTGGTATTGGCCCTGCAGGAACTGGTAAAACATATTTAGCAGTAGCCATGGCTGTTTCATATTTAAATTTAAAAAAAATAAAAAGGATTATATTAACAAGACCTGCTGTTGAAGCTGGGGAAAAATTAGGGTTTTTGCCTGGAGACTTAAATGAAAAAGTTGATCCATATTTAAGACCATTGTTTGATGCCTTAAATGAAATGATTGATCCTGAACGAATTGCTAGGCTAATTGATAGGTCTATCATCGAAATAGCTCCTCTGGCATTTATGAGAGGAAGAACATTAAATGATTCTTTTATAATTTTAGATGAGGCACAAAATACAACAACATCTCAAATGAAGATGTTTCTTACAAGATTAGGGTTTAATTCAAAAACAATTATTACCGGGGACATCACTCAAATAGATTTGGAAAAAAATATAAAATCGGGTTTGATTGAAGCCCAATCATTATTAAATAATATTGATGGTATAGCTTTCAGTTCGTTTTCTAACAATGATGTTGTCAGGCACCCATTAGTTAAGAAAATTATAGATGCCTACAAGTAAAGTATCTGGTCTCTTTCAGGACCTACAGAAACCATTGAAATTTCAACATTAAGATAATTCTCAATATATTTTATAAAATTAATTAAGTTTTTTGGAGGATTTTTTTTATTTAAATCATCTGATTTCCATGATTTAAAGTTTTTATAAACGGGCACTACTTTGTCTAAATTGTCTAAATTTTGAGGAAATTTTTTAATAAGTCGCTTACCTATTTTATATCCAGTGCAAAGCTTAATCGTATCAAACATCGAGAGTATATCAGCCTTTGTAATAACTAATTGATCTAGTCCACATATGTTTACAGAATGTTTTAATGCAACTAAATCAAGCCATCCGCACCTTCGAGGCCTACCTGTAGTTGCACCATATTCTGCACCAAATTCTCTTAATGTAAGTCCTTTATCGTCCAACATTTCTGTAGGGAAAGGTCCATGACCCACCCTTGTAGTATATGACTTTGAAATGCCTATTGATTTAGTAATTTTCGAATAAGGTATACCAGTGCCAATTGAAGCATTAGCAGAGATTGTTGAAGAAGAAGTTACAAAAGGATAAGTACCGAAGTCAATATCAAGCATAACTCCTTGGGCTCCCTCAAACAATATACTTTTATTTTTTTGAGATGCTTTCTGCAAGTAGTCTTCAGTGTCTGTTACAAATTCTTTTAAATATTTATATTGTTTGTTTAAATCACTTAAAACTTTTTTCAAAGTAAAGCCTTTTTGTTTAAAAACTCTAACTAAAATTTTATTTTTTTCATTAAGAGACATAGACAATTTGCTATATAAGGATTTTTTATCTTGAAGATCAATGAAACGAATTCCTTGCCTTGATATTTTATCTTCATAACATGGGCCAATCCCTCTACCAGTTGTTCCGATTGCATTTTTTCCTCTTATTATCTCGCGTCCCTTATCTAATGCCTTGTGGTGGGGTAAAATCAAATGGGCAAGATTACTTATTTTTAAGTTATTTTTGGAAACCTTATAGCCCTTCTTCCTTAGCTGCTTTATTTCATCAACTAAAACTGATGGATCTATAACTGTTCCATTCCCAATGACTGAAATTTTACCTTTTCTAAGAACACCTGAAGGAATATGATGTAGAACTATTTTTTTATCTTTTACTATTATAGTATGTCCGGCATTACTTCCACCTTGAAACCTAACAATAATATTAAATTTTTCAGATAGTAAATCTATAATTCTACCTTTCCCTTCATCGCCCCATTGTGCACCAACAACTACAATATTTTCTTTTATCATTTAAATTTCTTCCTCAGATAATTCTTCAAAAGTATCAAATCTAGCTAATAAATTATTACCTTCATCTAGCAACTTAATTTTTTTTAATTTATCAACTTTAATTAGCAACTGATAATTGAGATTGCTAATGTATTTTGATTCAAGAATTCTGACCTGAAAGGCTTGATTTGCAAAAAAATCTTTAATTTTATAAGCCAAAGATATATCTTGATTATTTTTTAACTCAATTACTGCAAGTGGCTGAGTTAAGGTATCAAATTTAATATTTTGTAAAATTGGTAATACATTTAAAGCAAAACCCATTGCAGGAATATTCAATCCATAATTCGAAAGAAGATTATTATATCTACCTCCAGACATAATATGATCTTTAATTTCAGGAACACTTATGTCAAAAGTAACATTTGAATAGTAATTAAAATCTCTTACATCTAGCAAATCCAGCACACATTCAATCTCTGGATTAATATTTTCCAATTCTTGTTTTAAAAAACTAATATCTTCTATTTCTTTTTGTATGGCCTTGGGGAAAGACGTTAATTTAATTTTTTTGTTCAATGCAAAAGGCATAACAATTTTCTTTATAAATTCTTTCTCTCTTTTTGGCACTACTTTAGATTTTGATAAAAGACTTATGGAATCAAAATCTTTTTTATAAAACAATGTTTTAATTTGATCTTTAGAAAATTCTAATTTAGAAAGTATGTAATTTACCAATAGTGAAGAATTAAGTGTAACAACCTGCCTAGGGAACCCTAATTTTTTTAAAATCTGGGATCCAAGCTGGATTAATTCCAAATCATTTACTACACCTTCTGTTCCTATTGATTCACAACCTATTTGAAAAATTTCTCTTGGATCTTTATTGGAATCAAGATTGTTTCTTATTATTCTTTCAGAATAACTAAGCCTTATAGGTAAATCTTCCTTTGAAAAATTTGATGTAACATATCTAGCAATTTGAGGTGTTGTATCAGACCTTAAACCCAGAACATCTCCAGATAAAGGATCAATCATTTTCATTATTTTCTTTGTATCATCATCTTTTGATCCTACGGAAATAGAGTCAATATTTTCGAATAGAGGGGTTATAACTTTTTCATATCCATTTGTTTCAACTTCCATGAAAAAAATCTCTTTGACATAATCAAGCTTTTTTATTGTATCTAATGAATAGTCCTTAATACCTAATGGTAATGAAATATTGTTTATCATTTAAAAATCACTTGTTCTATACTTTTAACTTCATCCATATTGGCAATAAATTCAAGTGTCTCTTCATCGACGGGAGAATCTACTGAAATAAAAGCTAATGCGAAACCAGTGTTGTCATCTAACTGATTACTCAAATAAAGCCTATTAATGTTAATTTTCTTTTTTCCTAAAGCATTACCAAGCAATCCAATAACTCCAGGTTTATCATCATTTTCTATCATTAAAATATTGCCTTCTGGAATAATATCTAAACTATGATTATTGAATCTGGTAAATCTAGACTCTTTCTTGCCAAAAGTAGATCCAGATATCGAAAATTCAGTATTATCTGTTTTAACAATAACCCTTATCAGGCTTGAAAAATCACTTGAGGAAGAAAGCTTTGTCTCAGTTAACTTTATACCTCTTTCTTCGGCAATTAAGGGAGCATTAACAAATGTTACTGGTGCACTCATTATAGGGCTCAAGTAACCCTTCAAAACTGATATAGTTAAAGGTGCAACATTAGACTCTGTGATTAAGCCACTGTATTCAACTGTAATATGTTCAACTCCAGACTTACAAATTTGACCCATGAAGTTGCCTAACCTTTCTGACAATTCAAGAAAAGGTTGTATTTTGGACAAAATCTCTAAATTCATCGATGGCATATTAACAGCATTAATAACAACTTCATTATTAACATATTCGATGACTTGTTCAGCCATAGCAATTCCTACTTTAGTCTGTGCCTCTTGTGTAGATGCTCCAAGGTGGGGGGTGAAAACAATATCTTTTTCTTTATCAAAAATGGGCGATTTAAAATCAGGAGGCTCTTCTTCATAAACATCAATAGCAAAGCCGCCAACCTTTCCTGAATCTAAAGCTTCTGCTATATCTTCTTCATTAACTATACCTCCTCGGGCACAATTAATAATTATTACACCGTCTTTCATTAAATTTATTGAACCTTTAGAAATTAAATTTTTTGTTCCTGATGTGAGTGGTGTGTGAACGGTAATAATATCAGCATCTTTAAAAACTTCTTCCATATCAACCAAATCTACAGGCATATTCAAATTTGTGTCTTTTGAGATAAACGGATCATGTGCAATTACTTTCATGCCGATACCTAAAGCACGCTCTGCTACTAATCGTCCAATATTCCCAAGCCCAATGACGCCAAAAGTCTTCCCATATAATTCTTTACCTTGAAAGCTTGATCTTTCCCACTTTTTGGCCTTCATTGAAGCAAAAGCCTGGGGGATATTACGAACTAAAGAAAAAAGAAGAGCAATGGTGTGCTCAGCAGTAGTTATAGCATTAGCTGAAGGAGTATTCATTACTATGATACCTTTTTTAGATGCTGCAGACACATCAACATTGTCCACTCCTATCCCTGCTCTACCAATTAATTTAAAATTATCATCTAGTATATCAATTATCTCGGAATCCATTTTAGTTGCACTTCTTATAATTACAGCTTGATAGTTATTAATTATTGACTTTAACTCTTCTCTATCAGTTTTTTTTCTAACATCGACTTCGATTTCAGGATATTTTGCAAATAACTCAAGTCCTTCCTTTGAAAGACCATCAGTAACTAAAATTTTCAATTAAATTCCTCCAAGTGTACGAGATAAAAATATTTCAGTGATAAGTATATATCAAACTTTAACCAAATTGATAAAATATTTTACAAGGTATAAGATTAAATGGTGGATAACGAAAAAAAGCTTACCTTTATCGAACACTTTGGAGTGTTAAGAAAAAGTTTTATAAGAATAGTAATTTTTCTTATTGTCTTTTTCATTCCATGCTTCTACTTTAGGGATATTCTTATGGATCTCTCATTGCATCCAATTCTAGAAACACTTCCCAAAGATTCTAAAATAATATTTTCAAAGCCAACTGAAGGTCTTGCCACTAACATCAAACTAGCCTTCTTGTCTAGCATTGTACTAACAACTCCCCTAATAATTTATGAAATTTGGTCTTTCATAAAACCTGCTCTTTATGAAAATGAAAGATATTTTTCAGCAATAATAATTTTCTTGGGAACATCACTTTTCTTGCTTGGATCTTTTTTTTGTTTTTTATTTGTTGCTCCAGTGGCATTCAACATATTGCTTAATGAATATACAACAGAGGTGATTACAGCTTTCCCAAATATTTCAGAAACAATTGGATTCTTATCATCATTAATTTTAAGTTTTGGAATCATATTTGAATACCCTTTAATAATTTATCTTTTGTCCAAATTAGGCTTAACTTCCGCAAACTTCCTTGCTTCAAAGAGGAAATATGCTGTACTTATATGTACTATTTGTTCTGCTATTTTAACTCCAACAACAGATGTTATATCGATGATGTTCATGCTGATACCTCTTTTGGTTTTTTATGAAATAGGAGTCCTAATAGCTAAAATAACAAGAAAGAGAAATTGATATGGGTAAGTATTTATGTAAGATTTATATTTAGAATTTTGGGGGTTACTTATGGAATATGAAAAATTAGTTTCATCTAAATATATAGAGGAATTTGTTATTGGCGAGGAACTTCATCACGGATGTGTTCAAATTACTCCATACAGAAACAAGGAATATATAAAAAAATTTAAAAAATCATTCCTATATGGTTTGAACTCAGAGTACCAAAGCAACCTTGGATATAATGATCCAGAAAACACAGCAAAGAAAGAAAAATTTAATATTGGATATCCTGGCTTAGTAAGCCAAGGTTACATATTTAATGTAGGTTTCGGTTTAAGTGTTCATGATATTTCTTATAATGCAATCGCAAACTTATCTTATAAGAATCTTACATATGGTGAGCCAGTATATGAAGGAGACATTCTATTTGGAAAGTCTAAAGTTATTGGAATAGAAGTAAAAAAAGATGGAGCTTCTAATGGCTCAGTTCAGGTTAAAACAACTATTACAAATCAAAACAATGAAATGGTTCTTGAATATGTAAGGCAAGTTTTGCTTAGGACATCACCGGGTACAAAAATCAATGCAAAATCAGAACTTGAAACTCAACCAGATACAATTGATATAAATACTGTGAAGCTTCCTAAAGTATTTGCAAATCTTAACAATCAAAGTCTTGGTGAACATGGGAAAAAATTTGAAGATTTAAAAGTTGGAGAGCTATATAAAGGTACATTTGAAAAATCAATAAGCTTAGTAGATTTCTCATGGCTTCAAATTTCAACACTTAATGATGCCAGTGTTCATCATACTCCTAGCTCTAATTTTATTGGTTATGGTGGAGCAATAAAATCTACTGTAGAAGGATCAATCAGTGAGCATATTCCTCATGCATATTTTATAGGAATGAACAGTGGATCTCATGATGCCCCAACTTACCCTGGAGATATTGTTCAAAATATGTTCGCCTCTGAAGATGCTGATGATGAAAAAATTAGCGGTAGCTTTAAAATAATCGAAAAACTTGATCATGAATCAAGAGAAGATTTCGGTATTATAAAAATTGAATTAATTGGAGAGAAAACAATAACTGAAGCCAGTATGAAAGCATATGAGAAAAGTGGTTTTAAAGGAGTGGGGAATATTAAAGATGGAAAAATTCGAGTTTTAACTATGGAAATGTTGCTTGCAGTTCCAAAAGGAGTGGCTTTTCAATAATGTCAAAAAAATACGAAAAAAAAGATTTACAACATCCAGTTGATTATAGTTGGAAGACAGAATTTGATTATTTTTGGAATACAAAAAGCGATCAGAAAGATTGGATTCTACCTAAGGTTCTAAAAGATCAAGCAATAAAAAATCCAGATAAAGAATTCTTGCAATTTAGCTATCAAAAACCACTTACTTTTTCAGAAGTTAATACTAAAGCAAATCAAATTGCTAACTCACTATCAAAATTAGGTGTAAACAAAGGAGATAAGGTTTCAGTTTATATGCCTAATTCTCTAGAAATCTGCTTAGCATGGTTCGGAATTCTTAAAAATGGTTCTGTTATGGTTCCGATAAATACAGCATATGTTATGGATTTCCTTCAATATATAATCGAAAGTTCAGATTCAAAAGTAATTATCATTGCAGAAGAATTTATGGACAGATTGAAAAATATTCAAGATAGAATTCCTTTAATTGAAAATGTGATTGTATGGCCAAGAGAGAGCAAGGATAAGCTTGAATTAATGGGATATGAAGGTTCCAAAGTTCAATCCTGGAATGATTTTGTTAAAAATGGTGGACAAGAAGAGCCAAATGTTGAGTTAACCCATTTAGATCATGCAAGACTCATGTACACATCTGGAACAACTGGTAGGTCAAAAGGAGTTGTTAGACCCTGTGCAGCTGATTATTCATCCGCGATGAATTATTCACTAGTTATGGATTTAACTGAAGATGATACTGTTTTTACTTGCCTACCTCTCTTCCATTCAAATGGGATGGTTATGGGAGTTTACCCTGCTATGATTCAAGGATGTAAAGTTGTTGTTGAAGAAAAATATTCTGCCAGTAATTTCTGGAAATGGATGAAAGATTTTAAAATTACAAAATTTAATCTTGTCGGTGTGATGTCATATTTTATGTGGAATGCTCCTGTAGTGCCTGAAGAAAAAGATCATAATGTAGAGCTAGTATTAGGAAGCCCTGCTCCTCACGATATTATTGAAGAATTCATGGAAAGGTTCAATATTAAGTTTATGGAAGGTTATGGACTTACTGAAGTGGGACAGTGTACATTTATGAGACCTGGAGAACCATTTAGGGTTGGATCATGTGGTAAAGAATCCCCTGGTTATGAAATTAAAATTGTTAACCCGGAGACCGATGAGGAGCTTCCACCAAATACTCCTGGCGAATTAGTTCTTAGACCAAGGATTCCTAATATTTGTCTTCATTATTATCATAAAATGCCAGAAAAAACTGTTTCTGATTTTAGAAATTTTTGGTTTCACACTGGTGATTTATGTAGAAAAGATGAAGATGGATACATATTTTTCATGGATAGAGTAAAAGATTATATAAGGAGAAGAGGCGAAAATATCAGTTCATTTGAAGTTGAAAACATGGTTTCTTCTCATCCTAATATTTCCGAAGCTGCAGCTATTGCAGTTAAAGTTAGCGAAGAGGGTAGATATTCTGAAGATGAAGTAATGATTGTAGTCGTTCTTGAAGAAGGAAAAGACTTGGGACCTGAAGAAATAATTGAGTTTCTTAAACCTATTATGCCAAAATTTATGATTCCAAGATTTATTAAATTTAGAGATAACTTACCAAAGACTCCTACCAATAGGGTGCAAAAAGTTAAATTAAGAGAGGAAGGTGTCACAAGTGACACCTGGGACTCTCTTAAAAATAAAAACTAATCCTTATCCCAAGAATATTTCTTTATTGGTTTTTGTGTATAAGGATTTTTCTTTTCAGGTTGAAAATATTTGAATGTATTAACATGCTGATCTGTATATGAACCAGGTGGATAATACTTATCATAAAAGTCTAAATCTAAATGCTGAGCTTGGAAAACTAGTCTCATGTACATTGGATCAACATTTGCTGGGAAAGAGCCATATGTATCATAAATATATTGTGCAACTGATTTAACTATTTCGATGGTAGTTTCAGTTGGTTTTGGAGCTTGCATTAAATGCTTATCAGGCTCTTCATAAGGGAATGGCTTATCTGACTGCCATGCTGCATTTTTGTGTTCTAACATTTTATCAAATGCATCACTCATGTTATCAAAATAAGGCGGACAATATGCCTCAAAGACTCCATCCTTTCCAACAGGTCTAGTTGGACCTGCTTTTGGTTGTTCAAATCTAAAGCCTAAACCTCTAAAGAGCTCAGGATTAGAGCCAAGAGTAAATCTAGGAATCAAACCAGTAAATGTCCATCCCCCAAGACCTAGTGCTTGTAATGCTAAATTCATATTTTGACAAATAAATGCTTGTTCAACATTTAATCCAGTTAAAATACGAACTTCTAAATCATAAAGTGATAATTTAACTTCTTCTTTTATTCGGCCAGTTTTAATCCATTTATCTTGACCACATGATTTATTATTTATTGGATCCCAAATATTAAAAGCATATGTGCTACTACAATATAGAAGCAATAAGTTTAAATATTCTTCTGTTATATCAGTTACTGGTATAAATGTTGTTGTACCAGCCTTATTAGTATTCCATTGATTAAAATCAAAAAGTCCTGGCATTTTATCCGGTAAATTAGCCCTTCCATCTTCAAGCTTTACTAAACTTTCTCTATAAAGCTCAAGCAACCTATCAACCTTATCATCTCTATCCATCCTAAAGAACATGTCTAATTCTTTATCCTTAGGAACCATATGTTTTACATCTATAAAATAAAGTCCGGAATCATTGGTAAAAAATAATTCTGTTCCGTGATTGTTACAAGCTGATGGCCAAGTTCGACTAGTCCATTGACATAACAAATCAATTCCATTTTCAGGGGGTAGGTCAGCCAAGCATAGCCCAGTTAATCCTGTTCCTGCCCACACTAGCATAGCTTCTTGAAATTCTGTTAGTGGTTCTGGAGGGATAGATGATTTATGTGACAGTGTACTATCTGGTAATTCCATACCTGTACCAAATCTTCTTGATCTTCTGTTAAATATGGCTTCAAACAAAGGATAGTTGAATGCAGCATCATAGTTAACTTTTCCATTTCCATTTTTCTTTGACATATTAACACCTCTAAGTTGAAGTTAATATTATAAATAAGTAAGTAGGTTTTGGAAATATCTAATCTAAATTATTAGCTCTTTTTAATTCTTGTCTGTTTAACTCAGTAATAGCTAATTTAACAGTGGAAAGCCCCAAAGTAGAACATTTTGGCCTAGATAAGGTAAGCTCTTCTCCTAAAATCTCTGTCATTGTTTCAGGGCCCATTTTAGAAACCTCATCCAAAGATTTTCCAATCACTAATTCAGAAATTATCGAGGTGCCGGCCTGACTAACTATGCATCCCTCACCTTCAAATTTAAAGTCTTTGATAATTCCATCTTCAACTTTAAGACAAATTGTTACTATGTCGCCACATCCAGGATTACCGCCATTCTGACATACACTATTTTGAACTTTATCAGCATCGGTAATTGTCCCAGAATTCCTTGGATCTTCATAGTGATCGAGAATATAATCCATTAATTCTTGCTTATCTTGTGCCATAAAAATAAAAAACTACTTTTCAATCGGTGCTTGAACTAAATTCCCCCACTCAGTCCATGATCCATCATAATTTTTAACATTTTTATACCCTAATAAATAAGTTAAAACAAACCATGTATGAGAAGATCTTTCACCTATTCTACAATATGCTATTACATCTTCACCTGGCTTGAGGCCGGCTCCATCTTGATAAATTTTAATTAATTCATCTGCAGATTTAAAAGTTCCATCCTCATTTGCTGCAGTTGCCCATGGAACACTTTGTGCATTAGGTATATGACCACCTCTCAAAGCACCTTCTTGCGGATATGCTTCCATATGAAGAAGTTCTCCGGAATACTCCTTTGGAGATCTAACATCAATAAGAGCACCTTTTGAATCGCTATGTTTCCTTACATCGTCTCTAAAAGCTCTTATTTCAGAATTAACATTTGAAACTTTATAGTTAGTTTGCGGATAATCAACTATATCCTTTGTCACCGCTCTCTTTTCATCAACCCACTTTTGTCTTCCACCATTCATTATGAGGCAATTTTCATGGCCATATATTTTAAAAGTCCATAATGCATAGCATGCCCACCAGTTACTTTTATCGCCATAAAAGACTACTGTATCATCGGGGCTAATTCCCTTTGATGACATTAGTTTTTCAAAATTTTCTTTATTTATATAATCTCTAACTAAATTATCTTGAAGCTCAGTCTCCCAATCAAGCTTTATAGCCCCCTCAATATGCCCAATGTCATATAAAAGAATATCCTCATTTGATTCAACTATTTTAATACCTGGTTTTGCTATATTGTCTTGAACCCAATCTGTTGATACAAGAACTTCAGGATTTGTATAATCTGCCATTTTATTTATTCCCCCTATAATATAATTGAAAATTATCAATTAAAAATTACAAAAGTAAAAGATACAATATAAAATAATCAAAGGCTAGTGATTTCAGGAATTTATAGTTCCCATCTTGTAACCTTTAGGTTATCATAATATGATTATGACCGACGAATTAAAAGATGAGACTGTAGAAGAAGAAGTAGAAGTTGAAAATGAAGTCAAACATGAAGTGTTAGGATATCCTGACAGGGTCCCGAATTGCCATAAGGGGTCTAATTATAAACACTCCTATATAATGCTTTGGTTTATCTTGTTTTTTATCATTTTCAGTATACTTGTATCTTTTTTGACTAATCCTTTATAAATATCAAGAGAACTTGTTCAAATACTGCTGTAAATAATTTGATGTCTCCCCACTTTTTGATGTAATAAATTTTTTTGTCGGACCCATGTACTGTAAAAACCCTCCATTTTCTCCACCTTCGGGACCAAGATCTATAATATAATCGGCTCTAGAGATAACATCTAAGTTGTGCTCAACAATTAAAATGCTACTACCGCTGTTTCGAAGCTTATACAGAACATTCATTAGATTATTAACATCATGGTAGTGAAGACCAATAGTTGGTTCATCCAGTATATATAAAGTTTTTTCTGTATTTTTCTTTAATAATTCTTTTGAAAGCTTAATCCTTTGAGCTTCTCCACCGGACAAAGTGGTTGCTGATTGACCTAATTTCAGATATCCAAGACCAATAGAATTTATTACTTCTATTTTGGCTTTCAAAATTGGGAACCCACTAAAAAAGCTTTCCGCTTCCTCGAAACTCATGTCTAGTACATCAGCGATAGTTTTACCTTTATAAGAGATACTCAATGTTTCCAAATCAAATCTTTTCCCTTGGCATTCGTCACAAACGACTACTACATCAGGTAAAAAGCTCATTTCAATTTTTATATTTCCTGCACCCGAACAAGTTGGACAACTGCCATCCTTTACATTAAAACTAAATCTGCCGGGACCATATCCTTTCATTTTCGATATTTGAAGTGATGAAAAAATTTCACGAATAGTAGAAAAAATGCCAGTATATGTAACTGGGTTGGATCGTGATGTTCTTCCTATTGGAGATTGGTCAATATTAATAACTTTATCTAGATGTTGACAATCAGAAAACTTTTCAAGCAAATACTTTGATTTTTTAGAATTTCGAACTATTGAATCGATACCAGGAGCAAGAGTCTCGGTTACCAAAGAACTTTTTCCTGACCCAGAAACTCCAGTGACACATGTAATATGACTTAATGGCAATTTAATGTCTAAATTTTTTAGATTATTTTTTTTAATACCTGAAACTGTTAAAAACTTTGTCGATGAATTTACCTCTTTAAAATCTTTGCATATTTCTTTCTTTCCAAGTAAGTACTGCATTGTAAGTGAATTTTTAGCTTTTTTAATTTTAGACAAGCTCCCAGAAAAAACGATATTGCCACCATTAATTCCTGCTAGTGGTCCAACATCTACAATATTATCTGCGGATCGAATTGTATCATCATCATGTTCAACCACTAAAACAGTATTTCCCCTATTTTTCAACAGTTTTAAAGAATCTATTAACTTAGAATTATCTCTGGGGTGTAACCCAATTGTTGGCTCGTCAAGAACATATGTTACTCCAGTTAAATTTGCACCTAGTTGTGAAGCCAGTCTAATTCTCTGTGCCTCACCACCTGATAAAGTTGGGGCAGATCTATTAAGTGTTAAATAGGATAGCCCAACATTATCTAAAAACTCTAACCTTGTTAACACCTCAGTACTTATTTTTTCCCAAATAGTTTTATCTAGTCCTTCAAAGGCCACATCTTTAATAAACAACATAGCCTCTTTAATATTCAAAGAGCAAAAGTCATGAATATTTTTTTTATTAATTAAAATATTTAATGCTTCTATTCTTATCCTACTACCCTTACATTCATGACAACTATTAAGGGTTTTATATTTTCCTAAAGAATCCTTAACTTCCTCTGACCTAGCACCCTTATCCCACTTTTCCAAGATTTTTAAAATTCCCTCAAAATTTTTTTTTCCAGATTCATAATCAATTAAAAAATTTTTCATTGATTTAAAATTTGTTCCATTAATTAAAATGTTTTTTTGGGTAGCAGTTAATTTCTTAAATGGTTTTTTTGTATCTATTTTCTTTTCTGAACAAAAATTTTTCAGCATCTTTTTTAATTGCGGAAAGTCTTTAAATGGTAGTATTGCATTTTCATCAATTGACTTCATATCATCAATAAGTAGATTTAAATCAAAATTTTCAAAATGCCCTAAGCCTTCGCACTCATGACAAGCTCCATATGGACTATTAAATGAAAATAATCTTGGAGATATTTCTGGGTAACTCACATTGCAATTTTTACATCCTAAATTTTGATTGAAGATTAATCTTTCATTCTTTACTTCTAGTATACAAACACCATCTCCATATGAAAAAGCAGTCTCAATTGAAGCCATCAATCTATCTGCTTTCTTCTTATAGTTGCTAATGGAGTCTACATAAATATCTATATTGTGATTTTTTTGCTTCTCAAGAGAAATATTTTCAGAAAGATTTCTAGTTTTACCATCAATTCTAGCAATACTAAACAACTTAGAAGCTAAATTTAATTCTTTTTTAAACTCTCCCTTTTTTCCTATTGCAATTGGATAATAAATGTCTACGACTTCATTATGCAAATTAATTTCTTTTAATTTATTTAAAACTGATTCTATTGAGAGAGCCGAAATATCAGAACCACATTCATAACAATACGGGGTCCCTAGACGTGAATATGCAAGCCTTATGAAATCGTAAATCTCTGTAATTGTTGCAACAGTTGATCTTGGGTTTCTCATAAATGTTTTTTGATCTACTGAAACTGATGGTGAGAGTCCAGAAATATGATCGAGGTCTGGTTTTTTAAATTTTTCAACAAATTGTTTGGCATAGCTAGATAGTGATTCCAAATACCTTCTTTGGCCTTCAACAAAAATTGTATCAAATGCAAGAGTTGATTTACCAGATCCACTCACCCCAGTAAAAACAGATATTTTACCCCTTGGAATTTCTAGGTCTATATTTTTAAGATTATTTTCTCTAATTCCTTTAGCTTGAATTTTATCCACTAATATAATCTAACAGCTTAAAGTTTATTTTGTTAACCATTTAAATATTGATACATTTTGTTTGCTTACCCCTAACTCTGGATGCCATTGAACAGCCAGCATTTTTTTATTTGGAGTTTCAATAGCTTCAACTACACCGTCAGAAGCTGTAGCAGATACAATCAAATTTTTTGCTAATTTTCCAACAGCCTGGTGATGAAATGTGTTTACACGTGCAGACTTTGCTTTAAAAATACTTCTCAGCAATGTCTTATTGTTTATATTGATTTTATGTGAGTTAAGTTTTAAATGATCATTACAATTAGGATTATCATCCAAAATATCTTGTATAAGAGTGCCTCCTAAAAATACATTAATTAATTGCATGCCTCCACAAATTCCTAAAATCTTTTTCTTCTTTAGCTTAAAAATCTCTTTTAGATAAGCGAGTTCGCTCAAAGTTCTTTGAATATCTAACGAATTTATTTTATTTGTTTTCTTTTGTCCATAAAAACTAGGGTCTATGTCCCTACTTCCAGAGATTATTATGCCATCAAGAATATTTACAATTCTTTTAAGATGATATTTATCTGTGACCATTGGCAAAGCAAAAGGTATACCACCTGCATCTAAAATTTTTTGAAAATAAAACTTTTCTATTTCAAAAAATTTACCTTTAATATCACATGTTATTCCAATAACTTTTTTGGCCATACAATTATTATCAATTATTTTGTTTTAGTTGGAAAATCTTTTATTTTCTAACAAATCATATAACCTTAGAAAACTATGGCAGATCAATACGATGTAATAATTGTTGGTGGAGGACATGCGGGGTGTGAAGCTTCTTTAGCTTCTGCAAGACTCGGTTCAAAAACTTTACTGGTAACAACAAATATTGATACACTTGGAACAATGTCATGCAATCCATCAATTGGTGGTGTTGGAAAAGGACATCTGGTTCGTGAAATTGATGCATTAGGCGGAGAGATGGCAAAAGCTGCGGACTTCGCATCAATTCAATACAGAAGATTGAATACAAGAAAAGGCCCAGCTGTTCAAGCTACAAGGATTCAGGCGGACCGAACACTGTATAAGTCATACATGAAGGATGTTCTAGGGAATCAAGAAAACCTTCTAATTGTTCAACGAACAATAGATTCATTAATTGTTAAATCTTCAAAAATCATAGGGGTAAAAACAAATCTAAATGAATCTTTTTATGCAAAAACCTTTGTAATAACTCCTGGAACTTTTCCAAATGGTCTTATCCATGTTGGAAATGAAAAGACCTCTGCTGGTAGAGCTGGAGAACCTCCAACAAAGGAAATGTCTGACTCTTTTAAACAACTCGGATTAAATGTGGGAAGATTAAAAACAGGAACCCCACCTAGATTAGATAAAAACACTATAGATTGGACCAAAACAATAATTCAAAACCCTGATGAAAACCCAAGTTTTTTTTCATATGAAACAAAATCAATAAAAAACCGACAGCTCCCATGTCATATCACCTACACAAATGAGAGAACCCATGAAATTATAAGAAATAATTTAAAAAGATCTCCTTTATTTTCAGGAGAAATTAAAGGAACTGGTCCTAGATATTGCCCATCAATAGAAGATAAAATTGTTAAATTTTCTGATAAGTTAAGACATCAAATTTTTCTTGAACCTGAGGGTTTGAATACAAATGAAATTTATCCAAATGGAATCTCCACTAGTTTACCGGTAGATGTTCAAATGGACATCATCAGAAGTATTGAAGGTTTAGAGAATGCAGAAATGATGAGACCTGGTTATGCAGTTGAATATGACTATTGTGATCCTCAAGATTTAAAAAATTCTTTGGAGAGTCAAATTATAGAAAATCTTTTTTTAGCCGGGCAAATTAATGGAACAACTGGCTACGAAGAAGCCGCAGCACAAGGACTGGTAGCAGGGGTAAATGCAGCAAGGAAAGCTCAAAAATTAATACCTATAATCTTAAAAAGATCAGAATCTTACATAGGAATATTAATAGATGATTTAATTACATTAGGAGTGGATGAACCATACAGAATGTTTACATCAAGGGCTGAGCATAGATTATTACTTAGAGATGATAATGCAGATTTCAGACTTACTGAAAAGGGCTTTGAAATTGGTTTAGTAACTAAGAATAGGTATGAACAATTCCTTAGAAAGAAAGAAAGTTTCAATGAATTAATGTCATATTATCAGGAGACTAAAATTGCACCAACAAAAAAGAATGTAAAAACATTTGAAAAAATTGGTTTAGAACAATTAAAAAAACAATATAGTCTGAAAGATCTATTAAAGAGGCAAAATGTTAGTTTTCAAAACTTAAAAGAGATTGATGCATCCATAAAAACACCAAGTGATCCAATAATAGAAAATCTAATAGAGAACGAAATTAAATATGAAGGTTATATAAATAGACAGTTAGATGATGTTCAAAAAATTACAAAACTACAAGAAACGATAATTCCAGATGAGCTTGAAATTGCAGAAATATCTGGTCTATCTAATGAATTAAAACAAAAACTTAAAAAAGTAAAACCGTCAACAATTGGTCAAGCCTCTAGAATATCAGGAATTACTCCAGCGGCATTAAATATTCTTCTCATACACATTAAAAAAAATGATATTACTAAAAATCTATCCTAAGATTTCTTTCAACTCATCAAGAGTACTGACTGGATTTTTGCATGTAAAACCTGAACACACATAGATTTTAATTTCTTTCGAAGAATTTGGTAAAAAAGAATATTTATCAGAAATTTTAATAAATTCTTCTCTAACCTTTTCACTATTAATATGAAAAATTGTCTTCTTATTTACCTTCAAGTTTATAAGGTATTTGAATAAATCCTGGTTTAAATCAACAGAGTCTAATTCTGAAGTTACAACTATTTGAACTTCGTCTCCATAAAAAAGATATTGATTTGCTAAAAACTGTCCTAAATTAATTGGGAACTTCTTGGCCATCTCCCCTAATTTCGATGATAAAAGTTCTGCCTTTTTAAATAACGACTCATCTCCCTGATACATTGACAGCTTTAATAAAGAAAAAAGTGCTGTTGAATTTCCTGAGGGTATAGCTCCATCTAATAGATTTTTCTGCCTCACGATTAAATCCTTACTATCTTCTTTTGCAAGAAAAAAAAGACCATTTTGATCATCCCAAAATATATCAATCATTGAATTACAACAAGTAATAGCTTTGTTTAAATATTCTGGATTAAGAGTTGATTCATAAAGATCTATAAGTGATTTTGTATAAAAACTATAATCATCTAAAAAACCATCAATTGATACTTTTCCACCTCTGTAACAATGAAAAAAAAGATTATCACTTTGAGCCATATTAGCTTCAATAAAAGAATTGGCTTTAATTGCCAGTTCAATAAAATCATCATCTAAAGTTGCCCTATACATTTTTGATAATGAAGAAATCATCATTGCATTCCAATCTAATAAAATCTTGTCATCAAGCAATGGCCTATTTCTCTCATCTCTTAAAGATTTAAGCTTGCCTTTTATCCGTGAAGACTCTGAAAAAATTGATTTTTCATCAAGGGAAAAAGTATTTGCAAATTCTTTTAATTCGTTTTTTAAATAAATGATATTTTTACCATTATAATTTTTTGTTGTTTCTTCTAAAAAATTTCCTTCCTCTTCTACATTGTACAAATGTTTAAAAAATTGGAATTCATCGGAAGTAAGCGCATCTTCTAACTCTTTATAAGACCAAATATAGAAAAAACCTTCTTCCCCTTCACTGTCTGCATCCTCAGCGGAATAAAAACCTCCTTCTGGTGATTGTAAATTGGATTTTAAATATTCTTTAATTTCAAATCCCGCTTGAAGAAAAAGATTTTTTTTTGTAACCAGAAAAGATTCGTACAGTGCTTCTAAAATTGTTGCTTGATCATATAACATTTTTTCAAAATGTGGAACAAGCCATTTAACATCAGTCGAATATCTATGAAACCCGAAACCAATATGATCATAAATCCCCCCTAATAGCATCGAAGTTAAGGTCTGATCAATCATTCTTAAGGAATCTTTATTGTTAGTATTATTAAAAAAATTTGATAAAAAAACTAAATTTTGAGGTGATGGAAATTTTGGTGCTTCACCAAAACCTCCATATTTCTCATCATAGAAATCTTTCAAGCTTTCAAAAATTTCATTCATATCTTTTTCAGCAATAAAAGAATTTGGAATAGATGGGTTAGCAACATCTTTTAATGATGAAACTATTGTTTCTGCAGATTTTAAAACATCTTCTCTTTTAGTTTCCCAAACTTCTTTTATTTTTGGCAAAAGGTCTAAAAATCCTACCATTCCATTTTTGCTACTTTTTGGAAAATATGTACCAGCGAAAAAAGGCTCTTTAGAAGGAGTCATGAAAATCGATAGTGGCCATCCTCCTCTTTGTGTCATCATCTGACAAACGGCCATATAAATGCTATCAATGTCAGGCCTTTGTTCTCTATCAACTTTAATCGAAACAAAATTCTCATTTAGAAATAATGCAACTTCTTTATCTTCGAAAGATTCGTGCTCCATAACATGGCACCAATGACATGTTGCATAACCAATAGATAAAAAAATTGGCAAATCTAATTTTTCGGCTTGAACAAAAGCTTCCTCTCCCCATGGATACCAGTTAACTGGATTTGTAGCATGTTGTAAGAGATATGGGCTATTTTCCGTTTGAAGCTTATTTTTCAATCTTCTTAATCTCCTCAATAACTAATTTCATATCATCCCAAACAAATTTTTTATTAGATGGATCACGAAGAAGAGCTGCTGGATGGTAAGTTGGAATTACTTTTACTCCACCCTTATTATAGAACTTATTTCTAAGATCTCTCATTTTTCCTTTAACATCCAAAACTAAATCAGTTGCAACCGAACCAAAACAAATGACAATTTTGGGCGAAGCTTTGTTTATTAACAGGTGTATATCTTGAGTTGAAATCAAATCCCCTGATTTTTTGATTTCTGAAAAAATAAATACTTCATTCCTTGTGAGTCCCATCGCGGACAATATTTTATTAAGCAATTTCCCAGGTTCTTTATTTTCTTCCAAATTTTCTCCAATTATCATTAAACTAGAATTTTCTTTATAGGTTTTATGTGAATTTTGTAAAATTTCTTGAAAAATTTTTCTTCTTTTGGAATCAAGATAAATCCCATTTATCCCAAGAGAAGAAAGGATTTTAGCTTTTTTTAAAAATTCAATTTTCAAGTTGTTCTTGGTATCTTTATTCATGACATATATATTTAAATTAAACTAAATAATTTTTTTAGCAAAAAAATGGAATATAAACCTTCGAGCATAGAAAGTAAATGGCAAAAAGAATGGGAAAAGGACCAATCTTTTAAAGCTAAAAATAATTCTAAAAAAGAAAATTACTACATTTTAGAAATGTTTCCGTATCCTTCAGGAAAAATTCACATGGGTCATGTAAGAAATTATGTAATTGGTGATGTTGTTGCAAGATACAAAAGATCAAATGGATTCAATGTACTTCACCCTATGGGGTGGGATGCATTTGGAATGCCAGCAGAAAATGCTGCAATTAAAAACAGTGTACATCCTCGAGATTGGACATATCAAAACATAGAAGAAATGAGATTTCAATTAAAACAACTTGGTCTTTCTTATGATTGGGAAAGGGAAATAAAAACTTGCGACAAGGATTACTATATTCATGAACAACGATTTTTCCTTGATCTTTTAAAAAATAATCTTGCTTATAAAAAAGAATCTTATGTTAACTGGGATCCAGTTGATAATACGGTACTTGCCAATGAACAAGTAATTGATGGTAAAGGTTGGAGATCTGGTGCTGAGGTAATTCAAAAAAAATTATCTCAATGGTTTTTAAAAATAACATACTTTGCTGAGGATTTAATTGAAAATTTAAATGAACTGGAAGGGTGGCCAAAAAGAGTTTTATCAATGCAGGAAAATTGGATAGGAAAGTCTATAGGTGCCGAAATTAATTTTTACAATGATGAAAATGAAGAGATAAAGGTTTTTACTACAAGACCTGATACAATTTTTGGAGCATCTTTTATTGGATTATCACCAGACCATGAAATTAGTAAAAAATTAAGTGAATCAAACAAAGAAATAAAAGAATTCATTGAATCTTGTAAAAAAAATTCATCAACAACTGAAGCTTTGGAGAAGGCTGAAAAAATTGGTATTGATACAAAAATAAAAGTAAAACATCCTTTTGAAGAAAGATATATTCCAGTATACATAGCAAACTTTATTTTAATGGATTATGGAACTGGAGCTATTTTTGGATGCCCGGCTCATGATCAAAGAGATTTTGATTTCGCGAAAAAATATTCCCTTGAAATCAAACAGGTTGTTTCAAAAAAAATTGAAGGCCCAATAGAAGAATTAGATGAAGCCTTTGTTGATGATGGATATCTTATTAATTCAGATTTTCTGAATGGCTTAAAAGTAAAAGATGCTAAAAATAAAATAATTAACAAACTAATGGATCTTAATATAGGTAAAAAAACTGTAAAATTCAAATTAAGAGATTGGGGAGTTTCAAGGCAGCGATATTGGGGATGCCCGATACCCATTGTATATCTTGAAGATGGAACATTGGTTCAATTGCCAGAAGAAAGCCTTCCTGTAGAACTTCCTGAAGATATCGACCTATCTAAACCAGGTAATCCACTAGAAAACCATCCGACTTGGAAGTTCACAACATGTCCATACTCTGGAAAGCCTGCAATTAGAGAGACTGACACTTTTGATACTTTTTTTGAATCATCATGGTATTTTGCTCGTTTTACATCCCCTGACTCTAAAAGCATATTTGATAAAGAAAAATTCGATAATTTTATGCCTGTTGATCAATATATTGGCGGGGTTGAGCATGCAATTTTGCACCTACTCTATTCCAGATTTTTCTTTCATAGTATGAAAAAAATAGGCTATACCAATATTAGTGAACCTTTCAAGAATCTAGTCACACAAGGAATGGTTTTAAAAGATGGATCAAAAATGTCTAAATCATTAGGGAATACTATTGATCCAAGTGAGAAAATAAATGAATTAGGTGCGGATACCGTCAGACTTTTTATACTATTTGCAGCTCCAGTTGATAAAGATTTGGAATGGAGCGATGAAGGAATTGAAGGATCAAATAGATTTATAAAAAGAATATGGACTACAATAGCAAAGAACATTGAAAGCATTGAAAAAGAATTTTCAAAAGATCCAAACAAACTAAATGAAGAAGAGCTCAACTTTTTAATCAAAATTAATAAAACTATAGAAAAAATATCTTACGATATTGATAAGATTCAATTAAACACACCTATTGCGGCAATGATGGAATTATTAAATTCTGCAAACAAATGCATTGATGCAGGTTGTGATAAAAAGCTGGTTGGATATTTTATTTATAACTTTTTAATTCTGCTAAATCCATTTGCTCCCCATTTAAGTAATGAACTATGGTCAATTAGTAAATACAAGAATGAAAATATAAACGAAACTTGGGTTACAGCCGATAAAAATATTTTAAATCTTGATAAAACAAAAATAGTGATTCAAATAAATGGTAGAACTCGAGGTCTAATCGAATATCAAAATAAAAAATTAACTAAAGAAATAATTTTTGATGATGCCAAAAAAGATAAAAAAATTAATAGAAATTTAGAAAATAAAGAAATTGTTAAATTAATATATGTAGAAAATAAAATCTTAAATATAATTATTAAATAGATAAATTTTTGATTCTATCCACAGCTTCAATAAGTTTCTCATCACTCAATGTAACCGAAGCTCTAGTAAATCCTTCGCCGTATTCGCCAAATCCAGTACCAGGCGTCATGACTATACCTGCTTGTTCTAATAGAATGTTGCTAAATTCTGCTGACTTTAGTCCATTAGGGTTTTTAAACCATACATAAAATGTCCCTTGAGGATCAAAAACTTCAATGCCTATTTTTTTTAAACCAGCAGATAAAAGTTCTGATCTTTTTTTATATATATTAGTTCTATCTTGAAGGCCAACTTCATAATTTCTTAATGCCTCAATTCCTGCTTCTTGAATTGCTTGAAAGGCACCAGAGTCTATATTGGTTTTTACTTTACCGATTGCAGCAACAGCACTTTCATTTCCTACTACATGTCCCAATCTCCACCCAGTCATGCTAAAAGTTTTGGATAAACTGTGAAACTCAAGCCCTACTTCCATGGCTCCATCATACTCTAAAAAGCTTTTGGGCTTATTCTTTTCATCAAAAAAAACTTCTGTATATGCCGCATCATGACAAATTAATATGTTATTTTCAAATGCAAAATCTATAGCCTTTTTAAAAAATTCATCAGTTGCAAATGCACTTGTTGGATTATTAGGGTAATTTAAAAACATAATTTTTGCTTTGTTCAAAATATCCTGTGGTATGACATCCAAATCCGGCATAAAACCATTTTGTTCCAACAACGGCATCAAGTAAGGTGTACCTCCAGCAAATGTTGTCGCAATTCCGTAAACGGGATATCCTGGATCAGGAACTAATGCAACATCACCTGGGTTTATAAAGGCAAGGGGTGCATGAGCAACTCCCTCTTTTGAGCCAATCAAGATTATTACATTTTTTGATCCCTCTACTTTGACATTGAACCTTCTTCCATACCAGCTTGCTACTTCATTTCTAAAACTCATCATTCCTGCATATGATGGATACTGATGATTTACAGGATTCTTCGAAGAAATATTTAATGCCGAAATTATTCTATCTGGTGTTGGAATATCAGGATCGCCAACACCTAAATCTATTACATTAACTCCTTTATCCAATAAAGCTTGTTTTTTTGCATCTATTTCAGCAAAGAGGTAAGGAGGAAGATTTTTAATTCTATTTGACCATTGAATATCCATAATATTTTTACTTTAACATAAAGTGATTACTTAAAAAACTATCTCGCTAGAAGCATAACTTTGAAAGCCTCGCCCATACTAGACGGTGAAACAAGCTTCTTAATATTTTGCAATTCTAATAAGTCAGGTGGCCTATGTGCTTCTAGCATTTCAACAAAACCGTTTGTTAAAAGAAATTTAGACTGAGTCTCAAAAGAGATTTCTTTGGCTTTTATATTTGTAAAAGATTCCTTTAAAAGTTGAAAATTTACTGAAAAAGTTATATCTTGCTTTTGAAAATTTTCGTAAAAATTATTAGAGATTTGATTTTTGTAAAAACATCTTGCTGAACCATTTGGATTCTTTCCAATATTTAGAGTTTGTGACTTTTCGCCGTAATCAAATATTAAAAAAAGAAAGTTCTCAGATATTTCTTTCAAATCATCAAAAAAATCAAAGTATTCATCTGAAGGGAATTCAAAAAAAAAGTTCTCATCGACTTTTAATCCAATATTTTTAATTAGGTTTAATACTTCGGTTCTGATTTCAACTTCAACAGGTAAAAAATTTTTTTTTGAATCAACTTCTATAGCTATTTCAAAAAAAGAACCGTCTCTATATATGCATCTATGGAAAGGCAGTGAATCAAAGAATTCATTGCACACGAAAAAAGCGCTTTTCTTAATTTTTTTAGAATTTTTTAATTTATTAGTAACTTCAATTTTTTCTTGATGATCCTTCAAATTTAATAAGATATTTTTTTTCAAATAACTATTTTGCTCTATAATGATGTAGTTAATATTGTCATATAATTCTGAATAGTTGCTCTTTAAATAATCTAAAATTTGTAAGGATAATAAACCATCGTTTGAACCAAGCTCGACAATTGAAAAGCCCTTTCTTTTAAGAAATTTAGAAAAATTTATGGAAATATATCTGGAAATAAAAAAACCAAACAAATCAGAAACTTGGGGAGAAGTAATAAAATCCTTTTTTTCTTTAACTGAACTATGGTCATGATAATAACCACCTTTGTCGTAAAGAGCATTTCTAACATATTGGTCAAAATAAATTTTCATTTTATATAATCTTATCTTAGAAAATTTATACCTGTAGTAGTAAATTGTCTAGCCTCAGCATCTAAGTTAGAATACCTAATGGCAAAAAATAGGATTAACAAGGTTTATACAAAATTTGGAGACAAAGGTAATACAATGCTTGTTGGGGGTGAAGTTGTTAGGAAAGACTCTATCAGAGTTGAAAGCTATGGGGATGCCGATGAGTTAAATTCGATACTTGGAGTAGCATTAACAGAAAATCCAACAAAACTTGCTTCGAAAATTTTAAAAAAAATACAAAACGACCTCTTTATACTTGGAGCTGATCTTGCTTCAACAAAAAATGTAAAAGTACCAAGAATCAATCAATCTAAAGTTAATTGGGTTGAGAAAAATATAGATAAATTAGTTGAAATAGTTGGACCCTTAAAAGAGTTCATTCTTCCTGCTGGTTCATTTAATGCAAGCACTCTACATCTTGCAAGAACAGTTTGTAGAAGATGCGAAAGGAAAATCGTTACTTTAAGTAAAGTAGAATGGATAAATTCAAAAGCCTTGATATACATAAATAGATTATCGGACCTTCTTTTTGTTCTTGCAAGGCATGAGAATAAAATTGGTGGCGAAGGTGAAGTTTTAGTAGACTTTAAAAAATGAATGGATTAGAAGAAAAGACATTTTCTAACAGGTTCAACAAATCATACAAACATATTAAAGATTTGTTAGTATCAGATGCTGAAGAATCTAATGTATTGGTTCAAAAATTCTCAAATGAAATAGACAAACTTATCTCAAGTGAAACTGATATGGACTACAAGGCCCAAGGTATTGTTGTCTTAGCCTTAGGTGGATACGGTAGAGGAGAGCTATGTTTAAAATCTGATATTGATATAATGATTTTGCATAAAGAAAACAAATTAAAACAAGCTAAAAACCTAGCAGAGAAACTATTATATAAATTATGGGATACTGGTTTAGAGGTTGGTAATTCATTAAGAACTATTGATGAATGTTTAGAACTTGCAAGCATGCAAGACTCTTCAATATTGTCATCAATGATGGACCTTAGAGCTATTTCTGGTGACTCAAACTTTTATATTGAGCTTAAAAATAAATTAAATAAAAGTTTACTTCCAAATATTTCTCAAAATTTTATAAATGAGAAGTTATTGGAAAGAAGAAAGAGACATAAAAAATATAGCACCCCCTCTTATCTAGTTGAACCTGATATTAAAGAAGGAAAAGGATGTCTAAGGGATATCCATAGTTGTTTTTGGATTTTAAGAGCACACTACTTTGATTTAGAAATAAATAATTTATTTGCAAATAACTATCTTACTAAAGAGGAAATAAACTTAATTGAGAATGCCCAAAAATTTTTCTTAAAAATTAGAAACCATCTTCATCTCTCGAAAAACTCTCACATTGATGTGATAGATTTTGAATCACAAGCAAATATAGCTAATTTCTTTAAAATTGAACTTGAAGATAATTTCCTAACAAAAGAGAATCTATTAATGAAAGAATTTCACAACTATACTAATCAAATTTCAGACACTACTGATAAAATTATTCAAAGAACCTTGAACAAAAAGATATATTCATCTAGAAGAATTCAAAATATTGATGATTTCTATATTGTTCATAGATCTAATTTGAGAGCAATCAACCCAAGTAAGATTACAAAAAAAACTGATACAATTTTAAAACCCTTTGAATACTCTGTTAACAACAATGTAGAGATAGCTGATGAAGTTCTAGCAGAGTGTAAAAAACTTAAGAAGCTCAAACTATCAAAATCTCAGAAAATTATTATATACAATGCCTTCTTGGAAATGCTGAAAAAAGGAAAAAACCTCTTCTCTTTAATAAATCTTTTGAACAAATCTGACCTTATAGATTTTTTCATTCCAGAATTTAAAAAAATAAAAAACCTAGCTCTTGTCGACCCTTCACATATATATACTGTTGATGTTCACTCGATTTACTTAATCAAAGAATTTGAAAAACTTACAAACAACGAATATATAGAAGAATTTCCCTTGGAAACAAAGATAGCAAAAAAAATAAAGAAAAAAGATGTGTTCTGTATTGCTGCACTATTGCATGATATTGGGAAAGGATATGGAAAAAGCCATTCAAAAAGAGGAGCAAGTATGTCGCTAGAAATTTCTGAGCGCCTTCAAATAGACAAGGATTCTAAAGAATTGATCGAATTTTTAATTCTTGAACACTTAACGATGTCGAGCTTCTCTCAGAAAAGAGATCTCGATGATAATGAACTTATACATCAATTCAAGAATAGAATAAAAACAATCGAAAGATTAGAATATTTATTTATTTTAACTTTTTGTGACCTAAGAAGTGTTGCCCCAGCTGTGTGGTCCGATTGGAAGGGTAACCTTCTTCAAACTCTCTTCAAGAAAACTATTGGGTTAATGTCAAAAAAGCAGACATTCAATAAAGAGAGTAAGCATAAAATATATAAAAAATATGATAAAGCTTCAATTGAAAAATTAATTGGTAAAAACATTAAACAATATTTAGAATCTTTTTCATCCGAAGAAATTGAATATCAATTAAAACTTCTAGAAAAATCAGCTAATAAAGTGAATTTGGGAATAAGGTATAGTCAAAAAAAACAAATAGATCAGTTAACCTTTTGGTCTAAGGATAGATCAGTGGGCTTTGCAGCAATTTGTGGTGCATTATCAGTTGAGAGTATAAATGTGTTTTCTGGTAGAGTTGTAAGACTTAAAAAAGATTTGTCGGTCTATACATTAGATGTTAACAGATTTGGTGAGTCTACATTTAAAGACAGAGGGATATGGGACAAAATAAATAAAAAATTACTAGCTGAGGATTCAGGAAATCTTGAGAATTATAATTTGGAAACACCCTATAAGTTTAAATCAAAAATTAAAAGTAAAATAAAAATAGATAATGATTTGTCCAGCAAATTTTCAATTATTGAAATTACCGCTGGTGATAAACCAGGAATGCTGTTTCAAATCTTAAAAAAACTAAAAGAGATGGACTTAAGAATAGGTTTTGTAAAAATCTCGACAAAAAGAGAATCAGTGGAAGACGCATTTTATGTTCGTAAGGCGGGAAAAACAAAAATTTATGAAGAATCAGAAATTAATCAAATAAAAAAAATGTTAAAAAAGGTTATATCGTGAAAAAGGGCGATTCAATTTCAAAATCATTAAGCTACGACTTCTTAATAATCGGTACAGGCTTATCTGGACTTTCTGCCGCATTATATGCAGCTAAATTTGGAAAAGTTTGCATCGTTACAAAATCCTCTGTTGACGAAAGTAACTCTTATTGGGCTCAAGGTGGCATTGCGGCTGCAGTTGATGAAAATGATTCTATCGAGTCACATTTTAAAGATACTATATCCGCTGGATCAGATTTAAATAATTTAGATGCTGTAAAAATTATGGTTTCAGAGGGATTTGAACGAGTGAGTGAATTAATACAAAATGGCATGAAATTTGATTTAGATGAATCTGGCTTCGATCTTGGGATAGAAGGAGGACATAGCAAAAGAAGAATACTTCATGCACTAGGAAATGAAACGGGTAAAGCCGTTGTAGATTTTTTAGCTAAAGAAATTGAAAAAAATAAAAATATATCAATTTTAGAAAATACTTCTGTAATTGAATTATTTTCAGATAATAAAACATGTTTTGGTGGTCTTGTTCAAAGTGATAAACAAAAAAGTAAAATTGCAATTTCTGCCAAAGCAACAATTTTAGCAACTGGTGGTGCCTGTGGAATTTATTACAATTCCACGAATCCTTCATCAACATCAGGTGACGGGATTGCCATGGGAATAAATGCAGGGGCTTATGCAACTGATATGGAATTTGTTCAATTTCATCCCACAGTATTTTTCAAAGATGGGTCTAAAAATTTTCTAATAAGTGAAGCAATTAGAGGCGAAGGAGCAGTCCTGACTAATCATTCTGGAAAAGCTTTCATGGAAAACTATAGTGAGCACAAAGAGTTAGCTTCAAGAGATATAGTCTCAAAAGCTATCTTTAACGAAATGAAGATGAACGGTGAGAAAAATGTTTTTTTGAGCTTAAAGCATTTAAACCCAAATTTAATTAAATCTAGATTTAAAAATACTTTTGAACTTTGTTTAAGAGAAGGGCTAGATATTACCAAAGAAGACATTCCAGTTGCACCAGCTGCACATTATATTTTAGGAGGGATAAGGACCGATCTGTTTTCAAGAACCAATATCACAAATTTATATGCATGTGGAGAGGTTGCTTGTTCTGGTGCTCATGGAGCAAATAGGCTAGCTAGCAATTCACTTTTAGAATGCCTAGTATTTGCTAAAAGAGCTGTTGATTCTGCATTGGAGTTTTCAAGAAAGAAGCCTACTATTCCTAATAAAATTAAAAAAAGATCAAACGAAATTTCTTTAATACCCTCTGAAAAGAAGCTTGAAAGGCTCTTATCATTCAAAGTTTCAATATCACAAGTGGTAAATAACTATGTTGGAATATTAAGAAACAAAAAAGATTTGTTGTTGGCTTTAAATGAAATATCATCAATAAAGAAAAAAGATTTAGATGAAAATGACATAATTGACAACAGAATTATGAACTTAAAAACAATTTCTTATCTTATCGCAAAATCAGCTCTTCTCAGAGAAGAATCACGTGGATGCCACATGAGAGAGGACTTTTCTGCTAAGAATTCAAAATGGCTAAAACATATAAATTGGAAAATAAATAATGGTACCCTCAGGTTTAGCTACACTAATCATTAAAAACCCTTGTTTATTCCACTATAACTCGTTGTATTAGATAAATTTAATGCTATACTTTTTCCTCAGTGCATGCCTCTTTTGTGGCATTTCTATTTTTAAAAAATCGGGGTATACCTAATGAGTGTTGAAAAACAGATTAACGAAGTTGATACGATTACGGTCAAATTTGCTGGAGATTCTGGAGATGGAATACAGTTAACAGGTGACCAATTTGGAAATACAACAGCAATTGCTGGAAATGATTTTGCTACATTTCCTGATTTCCCGTCGGAAATAAGGGCACCGTTGGGAACAACTTATGGAGTTTCGTCATATCAAATTCAATTTGCTGCAAAAGATATTTATACTCCTGGTGACACTCCTGAAGTTCTAGTTTGCTTCAATCCTGCAGCGCTAAAAGTAAATATTGGAATTGTAAACAAAGGTGGATTAATAATAGTTAATGAAGACGAATTCACTGATAAAAATTTAAAAAAAGCTGGCTTTGAAACTAATCCATTAGATCCGAATGATGATACATTGAGAGATTATAGGGTTCATAAAATAAAAATTACAACTCTAACATTAGAATCGTTAAACGAAATGGAAATGGGACATGCTGATAAGTTAAGATGTAAAAACTTTTTAGCTTTAGGTGTTGTTTCGTGGCTGTTTTCAAGACCATTAGAGCCAATTGAAAATTTTTTAAAAAGTAAGTTTGGTAAAAAGCCACAAATTTTAGAAGCAAATATGAAAGTTTTACATGCGGGATTCAATATATGTGACACAATGGAAATTTTTCCAATTATGTACAAAGTTCCACCAGCAAAATTGGAGCCTGGTACATATAGAAATATCAATGGTGCTTTAGCAACTTCATACGGCCTTTTGGCTGCTGCAGAAAAAATTAAATTACCAATCGTTTTTTCCGGATATCCTATCACCCCTGCAAGTGAAATTCTTCATACCCTAGCTGCCTTAAAACAATTTAATGTTGCGGCAATACAGACAGAAGATGAAATCGCAGCAGTAACAATGGCACTAGGTGCAGCCTATGGTGGATCCCTTGGAATAACAGGAAGTTCAGGACCAGGACTAGCCCTTAAAGTTGAGGCAATAAATCTTGCTGTAATGACTGAGTTACCGTTGATTATTTTTGATTTTATGAGATCTGGAATTTCTACTGGCATGCCAACAAAAACAGAACAGGGTGACTTACTTATGTCTCTATTTGGAAGGCCTTCTGATTCACATTTAATTGTTCTTGCTCCATCATCTGCTCAAGACTGCTTCTGGATTTCAATAGAGGCTGTAAGGCTTGCAACCAAATATATGACACCTGTTATAGTTCTTTCTGAAGGATTTTTAATTAATTCTTCAGAACCATGGAAAATTCCAAATTTAGACGATATACCTGAAATGGAAAGCGGATTTAGAACTGACCCTAAGGGATACTTGCCTTATAAAAGAAACAAGGAAACCTTGGCCAGAGATTGGGTTAGAATTGGAACTCCTGGACTTGAGCATACAATTGGGGGATTAGAAAAAACAAACGAAACTGGTCAAATAACTCAAGACCCAGAAAATCATGATTTAATGACACGTCTTAGATATGAAAAAACACAAAAAGTTGCAAATGATATTCCAGAATTAGAAATTATGGGAGATAAAGATGCTGACTTATTATTAGTTGGATGGGGAAGTACTCTTGGAAGCATGAGAGCTTCTATGGAAGCTGTGGCATCCCAGGGCAAAAAAGTAGCCATGATAAATATCAGACACTTAAATCCATTACCTCAAAATTTAGGTGATATTTTAAGGAGCTTCAAAAAAGTTGCTGTAATTGAATTAAACTTAGGGCACTTAAACATGCTAATTAGATCTAAGTTTTTAATTGACACAGCATTTTTAGGAAGAGTAACTGGACAACCTATAGCTGTTACAGAAATGATAGATTTTATAAATAAGGAACTAGAAACAATTAAAGAACATTAGTTCTTGGAGGAAGTATGAGTACATCAACAGAACAAGTAAAATATAAGGCAAATGATTTCAAATCCGAGGCGGAACCTAGATGGTGTCCTGGTTGTGAAGACTATGCAATTTTAAAAGCTGTACAAACTGCTATGGCTAAAATTGGCAGACCTAAAAATGAACATGCTGTTGTTTCTGGAATTGGATGCTCATCAAGGTTTCCATACTATATGAGTACATATGGGTTTCATACAATACATGGTAGGCCCTTGCCAGTTGCAACTGGGCTTAAAGTTTCTAACCCTGAACTTGCTGTTTGGGTTGTAACAGGAGATGGAGATGGTATATCAATTGGCGGTAATCATTTAATCCATGCATTAAGAAGGAATTGTGATCTTAATATTCTACTCTTCAATAATAGAATATATGGATTAACCAAAGGGCAATATTCACCAACTAGCACCAAAGGGATGGTAAACAAAACTGCACCTTATGGAACAATTGAAGATCCGGTTGATCCAGTAGGTTTAGCTGTTGAATCAGGAGCCACATTTATAGCACAAACTTCTGCATCGTATGTTAAAGAGCTTGTTGATGTTCTAGTTGAAGCCTATAACCATAAAGGAACCTCTTTTGTTCATATTTATCAAAACTGTTACATATACAATAATGGTGCATTTGATGGCTTTACTGACAGAGAAATTAGAGATGATAATAATATTAAAATAGAACATGGGAAACCATTAGTTTTTGGTAAAGATTTAAACAAAGGTCTAACCATGGGATATGGAAAATTTGATATCGTTGAATTTGAAGCTGGTAATGTTCCAGATAGTGTAGTCGTTTACGATGAAGCAGATCCTATTTTAGTAAGAATGGTTTCTGACATGAAATTTCCGGAACACCCTGTGCCAATGGGTATTATCAAAAGAGTGCAAGCACCTACCTTTGAAGAATCAGTTCATTCCCAAATTGAAACGGCAAAAGAAAAATTTAAACCAGATCTAAAAAAACTAATAGGCGCTGGTGAAACTTGGGAAGTCAAATAATTTCTATTAATGAATGCTGCTTTAAAAAAAAATATAGATGAAATTCTAAAGCTAGCTTTTAAGGAAGATTCTACAAAAAAAGATATAACTTCTTCGCTATTATTAAGTAACAAAAAAATTAGTGCTGTAATAAAATTCAAAGAAAAAGGTATCTTATGCGGAAAAAATATAATCAATTATATTTTTTCTAAATTTGATAAAAAAATTATAATAAAATGGGTAAAAAATGAAGGCCAACAAATTTCAAAAAATGAAATTATATGTAAAGTATCTGGCCCAGGAAACTCAATAGTAAGCATTGAAAGAATTATTCTTAATTTTCTTCAAAGACTTTCTGGAATTGCTACTTTAACAAATAAATATGTCGAAATTATCAATAACAATAAAATTAAAATTTTAGATACTCGAAAAACGATTCCTGGCTGGAGGTTATTAGAAAAGTATGCTGTAAAAATAGGAGGAGGGACCAATCACAGAAATAATTTAAGTGACGCAATACTTGTCAAAGACACCCATATTAAAATTAATGGTTCTGTTACACTAGTCCTGGAGAGATTGATAAAAAAAAGATCAGCAAAAGAGATTGAAATTGAAATATCAACCCTCAAAGAACTAAAAGAAGCTATCAAATTTTCACCTGGTACAATAATGCTAGACAACTTTCTCTTAAGTGAAATTAAGAAATGTATAAACATCATTAGATCTTCATCAAAAAGCAAAATTGAAATATCTGGTAATATAGATGAATCTAGGTTAAGAAAAATGAAAAATTATGATATAGATTATGTCTCAATTGGCAAATTAACACATTCAGCAAAATTTTTGGATATATCTATGACAATTCTAAATAAGGATTAATCTAATGAGTAATATCAGTAAGAAAATATTAAACCTAAAAAAAGAAAAAAATGCAGTCATATTAGCTCATAACTATCAAATTCCTGAAGTTCAGGATGTAGCTGATTTTGTTGGAGATTCCTTAGGTTTGTCTAGAATTGCATCAAATACAGATGCTGAAATTATCATTTTTTGCGGTGTACACTTTATGGCAGAAACGGCTTCAATCCTATCACCAGAAAAAAAAGTAATACTGCCTGATATTGATGCTGGATGCTCATTGGCTGATACGATTAATTATGATCAATTAAAAAAATGGAAAGAAAAAAATCCAAATGCTGTAGTTGTAAGTTATGTTAATACCACTGCAGAAGTTAAAGCTGAGAGTGATTACTGCTGTACTTCTTCGAATGCACTACAAGTTGTTGAGTCTATTGCAAAAGATAAAGAAATACTTTTTCTTCCTGATATGTTTTTAGGAGCATATGTTCAAAAGAAAACAAACAGAAAAATAAATATTTGGCCGGGTGAATGTCATGTTCATGCTGCAATGAAATATGAGGAAATAAAAAATTTAAAGGATGAGTATCCTGATTCAGAAGTGTTAATACATCCTGAATGTGCTTGTGGATCTCAAGCTATGGCAATAGCAGAGAAAAACAACGATAAATCAATACATTTTCTATCAACTGAAGCAATGGTTAATAAATCTAAAGAAATAACTTCTAAAAATATAATTGTTGCAACAGAAGATGGAATAATTCATAAGATGAAGAAGGTTGCCCCAGAAAAAAATTTCATCTCAATTAATCGAAAGTCACAATGCAACTTCATGAAAATGATAACTTTAGAAAAGGTTTTAAAATCATTAATTGATGAAGGGCCAGAAATAAAGGTAGATGAAAAACTAGCTTTAAAAGCAAAGATAGCGATTGATAGAATGATATCTATAGGATAAAAATAGCCGCGGGTGGATTCGAACCACCGACATACGCCTTATGAGAGCGTCGCTCTACCCCTGAGCTACGCGGCCATAATGAATTTTTGATTTTATCATGACATAAAATAGATTCAAGGATGTTAAAATAATTTTTATGAATAAAAACAAAAGTATAGAAGAAGTTGAAAGAAAAAAATTTAATGTATTCTTGATACTTTCTGGAATTTTTCTGTCTTCAATGACGATGCTAAACATTTTAGGCACATCAAGATTTTTAGACTTAAGCTTTAATTTCTATGGGTATGAGATACCAATGATTGTTGCGGTTGGGGTGCTACCCTATCCTATAACTTTCTTGTGTACAGACTTAATCTCTGAACTATATGGACCTAAAAAAGCTAAATCAATTGTATGGACTGGCCTTATTGTAAATTTATGGCTTGGAGCAATCCTTTGGTTAGGTGGAATTTTTCCTGAATTTACTACATCCGAAAAAAGTTTGGTATCAAATAATTCCTTTATGGCTATAAGGGAACTAGCTTTAGGAACAATAATAGCATCAATGGTGGCTTACTTTTTAGCGCAATATTTTGATGTAATAATTTTTCATTTCTTTAAAAAACTAACTAAGGGTAAACACTTGTGGTTAAGAAATAATGCTTCAACAATGGTAAGTCAACTTATAGATACAACATCAGTTATTTGTATTACTCATTTTTTAACTGGTGCTATACCAATTCCTGAGGATAAACCTGTTTTTATTGGGTTAATTATGTTGATCGGATATGCATATATTTTTAAATTTGTTTTCGCAATCCTTGATACACCAGTATTCTATATATTAACAAAATATCTAAAGAACTATTTAAGGATTAAAAATGATAGTTGAAAAGAAAATTAAAAAAAATCTTGATAAAATTTATAATGCTGCACTTTCGGCCGCGAACCCTATAAATTGTGTAGGCAAATTTCTAGAAGAGAAAGACGATATTCTCAAAATAGGAAATAAAAAATATGACCTCAATTACTATAAAAAAATATATATAATAAGCTTTGGTAAAGCTGCTTATGAGATGGCTGTCGGGGCCCAAAAAATTTTAAAGAAAAAAATAACGAAAGGACTCATAGTTTCCAATACATCAAATAAAAAAAAGATTCCTGGATTCAGGTTCATTGAATCCTCACATCCTGTACCTGACAACAGGAGTGTAAAAGCTGCAAATGCAATAATCTCATTGTTAAATAAAACTAAAAAAAATGATTTGGTTATTTTTCTTATTTCAGGTGGAGGGAGCTCGTTAATAGCTTTGCCTGATAAAAACATAACTCTTGAAGACAAAAAAATCACTACTCAGATATTGTTAAAATCTGGAGTTGACACAAACACTTTAAATACAGTTAGAAAGAAAATTTCTGCAATTAAAGGTGGGGGACTTCTAGAATATTCGTACCCTTCAGAAGTAGCAACTTTGATTATGTCTGATGTTGTTGGTGATCACATTGATGTAATAGCATCTGGGCCAACACTCCCAGACAAATCAAATGCTAAAGAAGCATGGAGAGAAATAATGGAGCTTGGAATTGAAAATAAGCTTCCACCTAAGGTGGTAATAAATTTAGAGAATCCCCTAAAAGAGCAACATAAAAAGCAAAAATTATCAAAACAAAATACCATTGTCATTGGAAATAACTTAAAAAGCCTTAAAAGTGCAAAAAAAGAGGCAGAAAACTTAGGGTATAACACTTTAATATTAACTTCTCAGATAAAAGGTGAGGCTAAAGTAGTAGCAAAATCTCTAGCATCAATTGCTTTGGAAATAAAAAATTCTAATATTCCTATTGAAAAGCCTGCCTGCCTCATAGTTGGAGGGGAAACATCGGTTAAAGTGAAAGGGAGTGGTCTAGGGGGAAGAAATTCTGAAATAGCCCTTGCTTTCGCTATTGAAATAACAAACGAAGATAAAATATCAGCTCTTTTTGCTGGAACTGATGGAATAGACGGTATAACTGATGCTGCAGGAGCATACTGCAACGGTGCAAGTAGAATTAAAAGCAGAAAAGCAGGAGTAAGTGCTAAAGATTCCTTGATTAATAATGATTCATATAGTTTTTTCAAAAAAGCTGGAGATTTAAAAATAACTGGCCCTACTGGAACCAATGTTAATGATGTTGGCATTATTTTTATTGAGGAATAATAAGAGTTTTACCTTGAGTAGGAATTGTTATAAAATTTATATATGCCAGAATTGATAAAAAATCTTCCTAATAATATCGATGCAGAAAAGGCAGTGCTTGGAGCTATCTTAATTGATGAACAAGCAATAAATTCTGCGCTGGAGCAAATTAATGCTGAAGATTTTTATGACCAAAATCATATAAGAATTTTTAATGCCATGCTTGAACTTGATAGCGAAAGCAAGCCAATTGATGTTGTAACTTTATATGAAAAATTAAAATCAAAAAAGTCACTACTACAAGAAGTTGGAGGTAGTGGATATCTGACTGACTTAATAGAATCAGTGCCTACTTCTTCAAACATAAACTTTTATGCCAAATCTGTAAAAGAAAAATCTATTTTAAGAAGCATGATAAAAACTGCGACCGATATCGTCAATGAGGGACAATTAGACCAAATTGAGGTTAATGAATTCCTAGATCAGGCAGAAAAAAAATTATTTGATATCTCACAAAACAAAAAAAGACCTGGCTTTTCATCCTCAAAAGAACTTGTGATTGAAACCGTCAAAATAATAGAAGGGTTAGCAAAAAGAAAAGAAGCTATAACTGGTGTTCCTTCTGGGTTTACAAAGCTTGATAGAATGACGGCAGGTTTTCAGAACAGTGACTTAATTATCTTAGCTGCAAGGCCAGGGATGGGAAAAACTTCTTTTAGCCTAAACATTGTCCTTCATGCTGGAATAATAAATGGATTGAATGTAGGTTTTTTTTCATTAGAAATGACTAAAGAACAATTAATGATGAGAATGCTTTCTGCTAAATCAAAAATTAATTTTTCAAAATTAAGAACTGGCTTTTTGTCAGACAAAGAATTCTCTAAAATTGTTGATGGAGCATCTTCATTTGAAAGGGCTAACATCTTCATTGATGACACACCAGCTATAAACTCGCTTGAATTAAGATCTAGGGCTAGAAGACTAAAAAGTGATAAGGGTCTGGACCTCTTAATAGTTGATTATCTTCAATTGATGAGAGGAATTAATAGAAGCGACAATAGAGAAAGGGAAATTGCTGAGATTTCCTCTGCACTCAAATCTTTAGCAAAAGAATTACAAATACCAATATTGGCAATATCTCAACTAAGCAGACAAACCGAAGCAAGAACTGATAAAAAACCCCAACTCTCAGACTTGAGAGAAAGTGGTGCTTTGGAACAAGATGCTGATATGGTTATGTTTATTCACAGAGCTGATGCATATCAAAGAAATATAGAAGAAAGAGACGGAATCGCAGAAATTATTATTGGTAAACAAAGAAATGGGCCAACCGGGACCGTTGCATTAGCATTTCTAGATAGCCAAGGTGTACCGAGCTTTGAAAATCTTGCTGATGAGTTCACCGGTGATACTGTTAACGACAATTCTGATGAAGTCCCTTTTTAAATTAAAGCTTTAAAGCTATAGAAACCGGACAATGGTCAGATCCGAAAACTTCATTATGTATTTCTGCCCTATCGACAATTGAAATCTTATTTGTCCAAAAATAGTCAATTCTCCAACCCACATTATTTTGCCTAGCATTCCTCATGTATGTCCACCAAGAATACTTAACCTCTCTAGGATTAAGGTGCCTGAAAGTATCTACGAAATTTGCCTTCTGAAGCTTATCTAGCCAATCTCTCTCAACCCTTAGAAACCCTGATGTATTTTGGTTAGGCTTTGGATGTTTTAAATCAATTTCATTATGTGCAATATTATAATCACCGCAAACAATGACTGGCTTTTTTTTCTTTTTTAACTTCATTAGCAGATTATAAACTGCATCATGAAATTTCAATTTATAAATTAATCTTTCCTCAGACATTTGACCGTTAGGGAAATAAAAATTTAGTAAATAAAATTTTTCAAATTCAAAAATCTGATTTCTACCTTCAACATCGAAAATTTTATCCGACCCCAAGGAACATGACTGATTAATTGGAATCAATTTAGAATAAATAGCAACACCCGAATAACCCTTTTTAATCTTACAGGACTCAAAATAAGAGTTGTATCCTAAAATATTAATTAACCCATCATCTAATTGAGATAGTTCTGCTTTAGTCTCTTGCAGGCACAATATATCAGGATTGTATTTATTGACAAAATCTAAAAAACCTTTTTTTTGAGCGGCTCTTATGCCATTAACATTCCAAGAAAAAATTTTCATTAATATAGTTTATACTATGGATGACCATTGAGAAAAAAATGAATTTTGTTTTAGTTCCTTTTAAAACTTTTAAAAATGCCAAAACTAGACTTAGAAAAGATCTAAGTGACCTTGATACAGAACATATTGTTAAAATAATGCTTGAAGATGTTTTAGAGCAAGTATCAAAAAGCAAGATTGCTGAAAAAAAGTTCATCTTAACTGCCGATGAAGAGGCTATAAAAATTGCGAAAAAGCTAAACATTGAAATTTTAAAAGAAAAAAACCAGATTAGTGAAAGTAGTTCTGTAGATAAAGCCTCAAGCTTTTTAAAAAAAGAAGGTGCTTCAGGCGTTCTTAGGCTACCTGGTGACATTCCTCTGGTAACTGCTTCAGACATTGAATCTATTCTTGAAGTCGGAATTAAGAAAAAATCTTCTGTTCTTGTTCCCTCGGAGTCTAAAACAGGAACAAACGCATTTTATAAATACCCACCTGATGTTATAAGCTCTTCCTTTGGTGCAAACAGCTTCAATAAACATGTTGAAAGCTTTAAAAAGCAAAAAATTAAATATGAAGTTTTAGAAGTAAAAAATATAGGTTTAGATATTGATTCATTGGAGGATCTAAAAAAACTTAAATCCTCCATGAATAAATGTAAAACAATAGAATGTATAAAAACTCTTAGCTTATTACCGCAAGAACATCGTGTTCTTCCATAATCATTAAGTCGTCGCCATCTATCGACAGCTCGTTACCGCCATATTTACTAAATAGCACTTTATCTCCCTTCTTTAAAACCAGTGGTGTAATCTCACCTTTATTGTTTAATCTGCCCTTTCCAACAGCTACAACCTCACCTTCTAAAGGTTTTTCTTGTGAACTATCAGGAATTATGATTCCACCCTGAGTTTTTTCTTCAGCAGAAACTCTTTTTACTAAGATTTTAGCTCCTACTGGTCTTATTGCATTTCCTTTCTTTTTAGCCATCATGTCCTCCGTCCCTATACTAAACTAATCATTATGAATCCAATTACAAGTATTAAATAAATTTAATTGAAAATTCATGTTTATGTTTTTTGTTCATATTAATAATTAATGGTGTTATAGCTTCAATCATTGAAGAAACTTCAAGGGAGCCTGCATCAATTGCTTTCAAATTTGGCATCTCTTCTGTCAATTTAACAACTAATGCCTTTGCATCATCGTCATCTCCACAAATAACTACATCATAATCTAAAGGTTTTTCAAAGTTCGCAAGCCCTTTAGCGGGAATATTATGATATGCACTGACAACCTTTACTGTGTCAGGCAGAGTGTTTTGAATTTCAACTGCAGCAGAACCCGCTTCTGGAGGGCTATACGAAACAACCTTGCCAAATTGCATTGGTACAACTGGGGAAATTACTATTTGGTCTGTAAACGAATCCGAAATTCCTTCCAAAGTAGCCTTGGTATACTCGGGTGGCAGACACACAACAACAACTTCTGTAGCTTTTGCGGCTTCACCATTTTCTAAGCCAACAATATTTCCTCCAACTCCTTGTTCTTTAGCTTTTGCTCCTATTTCAGCTGCAGCAGCATCGGCTTTTTCTTGAGTTCTTGACCCTATTATCACTTCATGACCTGCTTTTGCCCACCTAATAACAAGGCCTTCCGCAAAAGAACCTGTTCCGCCTAATAAACTTATTTTCATATTATATACTCCTACTTTTATAAATTTTGTTTTATTATAACAGTTTTTTAAGTCCAACTATAACTTTTTGTTCATCATCTAAATCTAATTCTTTAATTTTTGATTTTGAGCCTTTTAAAATAGAAATTTTACTTTTAGGTATTTTAAAAAATGTTGACAAAGTTTTAATTAACTCTAAATTAGATTTTCCTTTATGTGGAATAGCTTTGACATTAACATAAAGCATATTGCCTTCAAAACTTACAACTTTAGAAAGTAACGATCTTGGCTTTACTGAAACTCTAATTTTCATCAGAAACCATTATATGCGAGTGAAATCAAACTTTTTACTAAAAAAGATCGTAAAAACTCCGCGGCTAACAAAACTACAATTGGTGAAAAGTCTATTCCTCCAAAAAATGGAAGAAAATTCCTTAGGGGACCCAAAACTGGCTCAGTAATTCTGAACAAAAGCTGTACTAAAGGATTATAGGGATCGGGGCTAAACCATGAAATTAATGCTCTAATGATGACAAGCCAAACAAAAAGTTGGAGTGTTAAATCAATTACTCTAGCAATGGCTATTAGAAAATTTTCTAGAATCACTTCGTTATCCTTTTTAACAGCAATTCGTTTTTTAATGATATTGACTTAGATCTTTTTGCTGACTTTCTATGACAGTCCATAATAATTTTTTCAAAGCCTTTGGATTTCAAATGTTTTATACCTTCTTCTGTTGTACCTTTTGGAGAAGAAACGAGTTTAATAAATTTCTCAGGTGAAAAACTGGAGTTTTTAAGATACGATAAAGCACCACCAGCTGTATTATATGCAATGCTCAAAGCTTGTTTTTTAGTAAAACCGCTTTCTATAGCAAATTTTATTACAGAATGTAGATAAAATGCAAAAAAAGCAGGGCCTGATCCTGATAATGCTGTGATATTATCAAAAACAGATTCATTTTTAAGTTCAATGGTCTGGCCAAATAGATTTAAAATTTTAGTAACAAGTGCTCTTTCTTTTGTAAGGACAAACTTATTGAAAGTCATAGCGGTAAATCCATTGCCAAAGGCTGAAGACAAATTGGGCATTATCCTTGTAACCTTACTATTATTTAAAAACTTAGAAATAAAGCCCAGCGAAACTCCTGCTCCAACGGAAATTATAATTTTTTTTTTATTCACATGATCTGAAATATTGTTCAAAACTTGAGGGAAATGATTTGGCTTTACACATAAAAAAATTATTTTACTTTTTTCAACTACTTCTTCGTTGCCTGTTAAACAAGTTACATTTAAGGCTCTTAATGTATTCAGCTTAGGCTTTTGAATATCGTAGGTACAAATACTATAATTAGACGAAGAAAGGCCGTTTGCTAACGCTTGAGCAATGTTTCCAAAACCTATAAAACCTAAATCAAACATAAAATATTATACCTATCTTGGTCCAAAGATACTTGTTCCCACTCGAACTAATGTAGCTCCTTCATCTATTGCGATTTGATAATCTTGGCTCATCCCCATTGAAATTTCAGGAGCATCTAAGAAAGATAATCGGTTGCCTAATTTATATAACTTTTGGTAACATGACCTTTTTTGATAATCGTTAAGATTAAAATCTAATATTGTCATCAATCCCTTTACTGCAATAAAATCTGAATTTTCGAACATCTTGATAGCTGTAAAAAGTTGATTTTCTGTAAAGCCTAACTTGTTTGGGTCATTTGAAATATTTACTTGGAAAAGAACATCTTGACTTAAGTGTCCAATTTTTTTGCAATAATCCTCTATATCTTGAGCCATGCTAATTGAAGCAACTGAATGAATTAAATTTGCAGTTCCAACAATATATTTAATTTTATTTTTTTGAAGATTCCCAATAAAATGCCAATCAAATTCTGAGTAACCCATTTCTTCTTTAAGAAAATTTTTATCTCTTAACTCTTGGGGATAACTTTCACCAAAAATATTAATACCTAAAGAACTTGCAGCTAATATGTGATCAAACTCTTTTTTCTTTGAAACTGCAACTAATTTAGGCTTAATCTTTTTGTTGCCAATAAAAGAATTAAAGCTGTTAAGAAACTTGATAATGCTTTGCTTTTGCTCAATGGAAACCATAAAATATTATATAATTATTTCAATGAGTTTAACATTGAAAGAACTATTCAATAAAATCTTTAAAATTTTAAATTCAAACGAAATAGAAAATCCAGGACTAGAGGCTAACATAATTATTTCTCATGTTTTGAAGATAAATAATGAAAAAATTTTTATACAAAAGAACAAAAAAGTATATAAAAAAACTCTGAACAAAATACATAAAATCGTTAGTCAAAGAATACAAGATAAGCCAATGGCATATCTAGTTGGAAATGCTTATTTTTATTCCAATAAATTCTATGTAAACAATAATGTATTAATCCCCAGGCCAGAATCCGAACTAATCGTAGAACTTGGTTGCAAATTCATTAAAAATACAAAAAATCCAAAAATTCTTGACCTTTGTTGTGGTTCTGGTTGTATTGGGATATCAATTTACAAAAATCTCCGATGGAAACCGCAAATAGTTTTCTCTGATTTAAGTGCAAAAGCTTTAAGAATTTGTAAAAAAAATTTAAATAAATTCAGAATTAAAAAAAATTCAATAGTAATCGAAAGCGATTTGTTTAAAAAAATAGATAGGAAATTTAATCTAATAGTTTGCAATCCGCCTTATATTAAAAATGCTGATTTTTTAAATCTTGATAATAATATTAGAAGTTATGAGCCAAAGTCAGCCCTAGTTTCTTCTGACGGTGGAATGAGCCATTTGAAAAAAGTTATTAAAGGTAGCAAAAAAAGACTTTATGACAATGGTGTATTAGTAGTTGAAATTGGATACAATCAATCAAAAGAGATAATGAATTTTTTTAAAAAACAAGGGTTTAGTGATATTGTTGTATCAAAAGATCTTTCTGGAATTAAAAGGGCGATATCTGCAAAATGGAAAAAATAATTATTGAACAATCTAAAGAGCTAAATGGAGAAGTGAAGATATCAGGCTCAAAAAACTCTTCTTTGCCAATATTAGCAGCTACAATTCTTTACGGTGGAACCTATAAGTTATCAAATGTTCCTGACATAAGCGATGTCAGAACAATGCTAAAATTAATTGAAAGTCTAGGAGGAAAATATACTTTCAAAAACAATGAAGCCACAATAGATTCAACGGAAATATCAAGCTACAAAGCACCGTATGAACTAGTTAAAACAATGCGTGCATCCGTTGTGGTTTGGGGATCTTTACTTGGAAGATTTGGCAAAGCCAAAATTTCATTTCCTGGCGGTTGTGCAATAGGTGATCGACCCGTGGATCAACATATTAAAGGATTTGAATCCATAGGATACTCCACGAATATAAACAATGGCTACTTAGAAACAAAAAAAATCAATAGTATAGGTGGAGAACATTTTTTTGATTTAAAAAGTGTTACTGGTTGTGAAAATGTTATTTTAGCATCTGTATTAGGAGATAATAAAACTATTTTAAAAAACTGTTCAGAAGAACCTGAAGTTGTGGATTTAATTAATTTTTTAAATTATTGTGGCAGTAAAATTGTTAAAGCTAATGATACAATTGAAATTTCTCCCACATCATCCTTAAAACCTCCTGAAAAACCATACCAGATTATCTCTGATAGAATCGAGGCTGGAACATTTGGTGTGCTAGGATGTATGCCAGGAAACAAAATCAAATTAAAAAACATTAATAGTGAAGATCTAGAAGTACCTCTAAATATAATTAGAGAATTGGGTGCAAAATTAGATATTAGTGAAGATGCTATAACAATAGAGAGCACAAATGAAATAAAAGCATTCAATATAAAAACCGAATCTTTTCCTGGATTTCCTACTGACTTACAAGCTCAATTTATGGTCGCAGCAACACTAGCTGATGGTGAATCAAAAATAAAGGAAGAAATTTTTCCATCTAGGTTCATTCATGTAGCAGAACTGAGAAAGCTAGGTGCAAATATTAAACTAGAAAACAATACGGCTATTGTCAATGGAGTTGCAAGTCTTAATGGAGCTAGAATGCAGGCCAGTGATCTTAGAGCTAGTGCCTGTTTAATTATTGCTGGAATTGTAGCTAAGAATAAAAGCGAAATTGGTAGGGTCTATCATCTTGATAGAGGATATGAGAAAATAGATAATAAATTAAAAGGTCTTGGAGTTAAGATTTGGCGCGAAAAAGAATAACAGTTGCACTTGCAAAAGGTAGAATTTTCAACGATACATTGACACTTTTAGAAAAAAGCGGAATTTCTATTAAAAAAATAGACAAAAAAAGCAGGGAACTAATTTTTAAGCTTGATGAATTAACAATTTTATCATGCAAACCTTCTGATGTTCCAAAATATGTTGAATTTGGTGCAGCAGATTGTGGAATTGTCGGATCTGATTGTATAGCTGAATCACAATGTGATATTTATGAACCGTTATCTTTAAACTTTGGACATTGTAAAATGATTGTAGCCATTAAAAAAAATCAAAAATTTGAATTTAAAGCAGGTAAAGAAGTTAAAATCGCAACAAAATACCCAAATATTGCATCTGAATATTTTAAGAAGAAAAAAATGATTCCTGAAATTATTTATTTAAATGGCTCAGTTGAGCTGGCACCACTTATTGGCCTATCTGATGTAATTGTAGACATTACTGAAACTGGAGAAACAATAAGGAAGAACAATCTTAAAATAATTGACACAGTAATGAATGTTGCAGCAAAATTTATTGTGAACAAAAGAAGCTATAGAACTCTCTCTAACGAGATACAATCTTTATCAAGTTCAATAAAAAAATAATTTTTTTTTAACTACACAGAATTATTGAATAAAATTTATTTTAAATTGTTTTTTGTTTACGTATTATTAAAACTTTGTTAATCTTTTAAATGTTTGTGGATAAGTCATAAGTCATAGAAATTATTAACATTTTTATCCACATTTATCCACATTTTGTGGATAACTAGGAGCACCGAATGTCTGAAGATAGTCCAACAAAAAACCTTCATCCGCTAGAACATGAACATGGCGATAAAGATCTAATAGACAAAAATATTCTTGGTGCCATGGTGTTGGATACCATAAGAGAAAGTTATCCAGGAATTCAACAATTTTTCACAACTATAAAGCTTTTAGAGGTTAATGAAGCAGAAGCAATTTTTGTTGTATCCGATCTTATGACAGCAGAATGGATAAACAATCACTATATGCATATTCTAGAAAAAGTATTTCATGAGGAATCCGAAGAACACATTGGAATAAAAAAAGTAATAGTTAAAGCTCAAGAAGAAGCGCCTAATAATGAAATTAAAATAAAAAAGAAAACAAGCCAAAGAAAAGTCGGCAGAATAAAGGTTAAAGAAGGGGAGCTTAACTGTGAACAAAACTTTTCAACCTTCGTAAAGGGAGCTTCCAATACTTTGGCAGCAATTGCTGCCGAAAGAGTTGGTGAAAAACCTGGCCAAACATATAACCCGCTGTTTATTTATGGAAGAACTGGTTTAGGAAAAACTCATCTTATGAATGCCGTTGGAAATACCATCTATGATAATAATGAAAATACAAAAATTTGTGCTCTCACTGCAGAACACTTTACAAATCGAGTAATATCATCAATCAGATCAGGCAAGCAAGCTTCCTTACGAGACTCTTTTAGGTTTGATTGTGATGTGCTATTAATAGATGATATTCAGTTTCTGGCGGGAAAAGATGGGACACAACAAGAATTTTTCCACACATTTAATGCTCTATATGATGCAAAAAAACAAATTGTTCTTACTAGTGATAAACCACCCCATCAATTATCAGGAATACAAGAAAGATTAATTGGCAGATTCGAATGGGGTTTTGCCGTTGAAGTTCTCCCTCCCGACCTGGAGCACAGAGTGGCAATACTACAAACAAAAGCAAGAAACTTAGGTGTTGTAATTGATGAAGATATTTTGTTTGTAATCGCTGAGAACTCTGGTGGATCCGTAAGAGAATTGGAGGGTTTTTTTAATAATGTTGTTGGCCAAGCAAGCATGTTAAGTGTTCCTCTAGACAAAAGGCTGGTTCTTGATGTTTCAAGTAGACTTATGAACACATCAGCCCCTGACCAAATAACTGTTGAGTTAATTCAAAAAGAAGTGGCATCGTTTTATGGAACAACAGTGCAAGATCTTTGCTCAAAAAAGAGGACTCGTGGTGTTGTTCGCCCACGACAAGTAGCAATATATCTTTCTAGAATGTTTACAGACAACTCTCTTTTAGAAATAGGAAGAAAGTTTGGTGGTAGAGACCACTCGACAGTTTTACACTCTGTTGCCACAATAGAAGACTTGTTGGCAAAAAATCCTTCACAGGAAAATCCAATACGAATATTGCAAAGTAAAATGAGAAAACTTTCTGGTGGAAAAACCGAATATTAGTGTTAATAGTTTTTGATAATCTATTTTTTTTTGGGTTTGATGTTAACTAATGTTGTTAGAGTTTTAATAAAAGTAGGAAAAATTTTTTTAATTTCTAAAGCAAAAGGGGCTTTTTTGACATTTATTAACAAATCAACGTTGCCTACTACTGCTACTAAATATTAATATAATATTATATAATAGGAGAAGTGATGAAGTTTTCTGTTGATAAAGGAATTTTTTTAAAAAACTTATTTTATATAGTGGGAATAGTTGATAATAGATCTTCAATGTTGGTCCTTTCGCATGTTCTTATAGAGGCAAGAGACGATAAAATATATTTAACCGCTACTGATCTTGAATCTTCGATTTATACTTCTTTTCCGGCAAAGATAACAAATGAAGGGTCTATATGTGTTCCTGGAAAAAAGTTTTTTGATGTTATTGATAAGTTACCAGAGGATGATGCTCAATACCAAACGACAGAAAATGGCCAACTTGAAGTTTTGTTTAATAAAGGAAAAACTAAAATTAAGACACTGCCAGGAGACGATTTCCCACAAATACCAAAACCAGAAGATTTTGTTTACAGAACAATAAAAAGTGAAACCTTGTCAAACCTAATCAACAAAACGTCTTACTGTGTAAGCAACGATGAAATGAGAAAAAACTTAACCGGTGTTTATTTTGATATGACAAACCCAGGAAAAATTAAGGCAATTTCAACCGATGGTCATCGAATGAGCTTAATTGAAGAAGAGTTTGAAAACTCAATAATAGAGGCCTTTATTCTCCCAAAAAAAGCAACAAACGAAATAAAAAAATTTATTAAAGATTCCGATGTTTTAAATATTGGTGTTGGTAAATCTTTTTTTGTTTGCGACAATGGACAAACATCAATTTTATCAAGATTGATAGATGTTAAATTTCCAGACTACTCTCAAGTCGTTCCAAACAATTTTATAAACTCATTTAAAATTCAAAAAAACGATTTAATATGTGCACTTCAAAGAATTGGCGTTGTTCTATCCGAGAAAGCAAAAGGGGCAAAAATAATTATTAATAAAAACAGTTTAGAAATTCGATCATTGTCAGAAACAGGAGAGAGTGTAGAATCAGTTGATACAGTAGGAGATAACCAAAACATTGAAATAGGGTTTAATGTTAAATATTTAATAGAAGCTCTGAATTCATTTGAAAACAATGAGTTAAATATTTCCATAAACGATGAAGTAAGTCCGGCATGTATATATGTCGACGAGAAAAACAAGGACAAACAATTAGCAATTATAATGCCAATGAGGGTTTAGTTGAACAAGAAAAACGATTTAAATAAAATTAGAAAACAAATAGACGATATAGATATAAAAATTTTGTCTTTACTAAACAAGAGGGCGGGACTTGCGAGAAAAACAACAGCGCTGAAGAAGGACATAGTTTTTGATCCCAAAAGAGAAAAAGAAATTTTCTCAAAACTTACTAGTACCAACACAGGCCCAATAAAACAAAAAAATATAGAACAAATATATACAGAAATATTAAACACATGTAGAGAGGTTCAAAGCCCAACAAAAGTAGCATATCTTGGTCCTGAAGGAAGCAATACATACGAAGCTGTTTTGACAAGGTTTGGAGAAAGGACAGCAAAAGCCAATTGCACAACGGTTTCCGAAGTTTTTCAGTCTGTTCAAAACGAAAATCAAGAATATGGAGTGGTGCCAATAGAAAATTCTTTAGAGGGACCAATTGGTGAAACCTTAGATAGTTTAATTAAAATGTCGGTTTCGATTGTGGGAGAGTTTTCAAAAAAAATTAACCATACCTTGCTCTCTAGCGAAAAGAGTTTAAGAAAAATTAAAACAGTTTATTCTCACCCGCAAGCAATCGCTCAATGTAAAACCTGGCTTTATAAAAACCTACCAAATGTGACTTTAAAAGAGACATCAAGTACCTCCGAAGCGGCAAGGATTGTTGCCAAACAAAAAGGGGCGGCCTCTATTTCGCCATTGGAATGTAGCAACCTTTATTCATTAAATATATTGAAAAAATTTATTCAAGATGAAAAAAATAATTCAACTATTTTTATTGTTATTGCGCCTGAAACAAAAGAATTTAAAATTGTAAAAAATAGCAAGCTTTCAATAGCCTTTACCCTTGATGATCGTCCAGGCTCTTTGTTCAAGTGTCTAAAGCCATTTAGAGATTCAAGAATTAATTTAACAAAAATACAATCAAGGCCTTCAAAAAGAGCACAGTGGGACTATTTATTTTTCGTAGACATTTTAATTGAAAATAAAGTTGCTCAAACTAAGGAAGCAATGAATGAGATAAAAAAACAAACATCATATTTTAAAGTTTTAGGGGTTTTTTAATTGCTAAAAACTGCAAAAAGAATTTTTTCTTTGCCAAAATACACTCCTGGAAAACCTATTGATGAGCTCGAAAGAGATTTTGGAATAGAAAATGCTATAAAATTAGCTTCAAACGAAAATCCGCTTGGCCCATCACCAAAAGCAAAAGAGGCCATAATTGAGGCTGCAACTAAATCACACCTTTATCCAGACGGAGATTCTTACCATCTAAAAAAAGGGATTGCCCTTAAGGAGGGCATTTTACCAAATCAAATAGTTCTTGGAAACGGATCTAATGAAGTTCTTGAATTAATTGGTCATTGCTATATCGAAGAAGGCAATGAAGTTCTTATGGGGGAATATTGTTTTATTGTTTATCCAATTGTTACAATGCTTTCAGAGGGAAAAATTGTTAGAGTTGATATGCCTAATTTAGTGCACGATATATCGTCTTTTAAGTCCAGAATTACTGAATTAACCAAAGTTGTTTTCCTTGCAAATCCAAACAACCCAACTGGAACAATAGTTCCAACAGAAGAAATAATTAGTTTCTTAGAATTCTTGCCAAAGAATATTCTTTTGGTAGTTGATGAAGCATATTCTGAATATGTTGAGCCCAAATATAGGCTAGAAGTTTCAAGCATGATTAACAAACATAACAATCTTTTAATTTTGAAGACCTTTTCAAAAATGTATGGGATTGCTGGTCTTAGGGTCGGGTATGCAATGGGAAGTGAAGATTTAATTTCTAATCTTGAAAAAGCTAGGGAGCCATTCAATGTAAACATCATCGCCCAAGAAGCAGCCTTGGCATCGCTAGAAGATGATGAACACATTGCGAGATCTATTAAAGTAAACAATGAAGGAATGCTGTATTTGAAAACAGAAATTTCAAAATTAGGACTAAAAACATATCCTTCTTATGCCAATTTTCTTTTATTGGAATTCCCATTAGATGCAAAAAATATATATGAAGAGCTTCTAAAGCATGGTGTAATTGTAAGGCCACTTCAGAACTATAACCTTAGCAATTGCCTAAGAGTGACTATTGGAACAAGAGAAGAAAATCAAAAATTTTTAAATGCATTAAAACAAGTGCTGGGATCGATTAAATGATTAACGTTGTGATTTATGGCTTAGGCCATATTGGTGGCTCATTAGCTTTAAGTATTCGAAAAAATCTTTCCAAGACTCATAGGGTAACTGGTATTGATATAAGCATGACTACATTAAAAAAAATTAAAGAGAAAAAGTTGTTTAAAGTTGCAAAAGCTGAGACTAAACAAGCTGCCCTTATATTAAGTAATGCTGATTTAGTTTTCGTATGTGTTAGTCCAAGCAATATCGAAGATGTCTTTAAAATAATTAATAAGAATGATACGAAAAAAACATTAATCGTTTCGGATGTTGCAAGCATCAAACATAGTGTTATGTCATTAGCAAAGAAGTATTTGAAAAAAATATCCTTTGTTGGTGGACATCCTATAGCTGGGACGGAGAAAAGCGGTTTTCAAAATGCAGACCCTAATTTATTTAAAAATAAAATCTTTATTATCTCAGGTTCACATGGAACCAAAAGAAGCATTGGTACAATATCATCAATATGGAGAAAGCTAGGCACAAGAGTTCTTACTCTTGATCCCAAAAAGCATGATAAAGTTTTTGCCTACTTAAGTCATTTACCACATGCATTGTCTTTTTGCTTAAACAAAACTGCTTTAAAAAGTTTTAGCAAAAATGATATTGAAAAATTTGGCGGCTCTAGTTATAAAGATTATTCACGAATTTCTTCCAGCTCTGATAGGTTGTGGACCGAGATTTTCCTATCAAATAGGAAAAATCTTACTACTAGCCTTGATGATTCAATAAAGTTTTTAACAAGTCTTAAGGATGCTCTTTCAAAGGGATCTTCTGCGGATGTTGTAAAACTTATAAAAACCATTAATTGATAACTCTTGATTTTTGTTTCTTTCAAATTAATATTAATACAACGACCACTACAAAAGACCCCGGGCGAGTGATTTATGAAAGCAGCAATTTTAACTATATTAATTCTTTTGGCCGTAGGGTTCTTTTTAAAAAATGTTTTAAGTTTTTTGAAAATTATGTTCTCAGCCAAAAAGAAATCTTTTAGGGCTGATAATATTATTGAAAGAACTAAAGGTTTTTTTGTCTATGTAATAGGTCAAAAAAGAATATTAAAAAATTATACATGGGCTGGAGTAGAGCATTTTATGATCTTCTGGGGCTTCATGATTATTACAGTTGGTTCTTTAGAGCACATAGTTTTAGGATTTGTTCCTGGTTTTGAAATTTTTGGATTTCTTGGTGGTAATGCACAAGCCACTTTTTTATTAATACTAGATATTGTGCAGGCCCTAGTAATAATTGCTCTAGGCATGGGTGTTCTAAATAGAACCGTTATACCAAGTGGTAAAAGAAGGGAAGTAAATAGCATTGATGCCGTTGTAATTTTAGGAATGATATTTGGCTTAATGGTTTCAGATTTTGGTTATAGGGCTTCAAAAGTAGCTTTAGGTGTACAGCCTGAAACATGGCTTCCAATTTCTTCATTGTGGGCTGAACTTTTTCTAAGCAATGTAAATGCTTCAAGTGCCGCTTTTTCAGCAGAATTTTTCTGGTGGTTTCATGTTAGTTTAATTTTAGCTTTTTTAAATTATTTACCTTACTCAAAACATAGTCATGTACTAACCGTAATACCAAATGTGTTTTTTCAAAATTTAGAGCCTAGAGGAAAAATGAATACAATAGACTTTGAAAATGTCCCTGATGATTTTGAACATTTTGGTGCAGGTAAGTTCGAAGACTTTAGTTGGAAAGATGTGTTAGATGCTTATACCTGTACAGAGTGTGGTAGATGTACAGATAATTGTCCCGCATGGGCAACAGATAAGGCTTTGTCCCCTAGAGATATTGTTGTGAAGCTTAGACATTTTGTTACAGAAAATGCAAACTCTGATGCAATGAAAGAGGAATATTTACCAAGTGATGAATGGGTGACAGCTGATGAATTATATGCATGTACTACTTGTAGCGCATGTGTTGAGCAATGTCCTTTATTTATTGATCAAATGGGCAAAATTTTGGAAATGAGAAGATTTTTAACTATGGAAGGAAAGCTTACAGGTACCGCAGTTAGAACACTACAAAAACTGGGCAGTCATGGAAATCCATGGGGGTTTGAAGCAACCGACAGAGCTCCTTGGGCCAAAGAAAATGAGGTGCCTATCTTAGGAAATGGTGCTGGTGATAATGCTGAAGATTTTGATGTAATTTTTTGGACAGGTTGCTTTGGAGCCTTTGATCCCAGAGGGCAAGAAGTAGCAACAACTATTACAGATCTTATGAAAGAAGCTGGTGTTAAGTTCGCAATTATGGGACCCAATGAAACTTGTTCAGGAGATCCCGCAAGGCGTCTTGGGGAAGAGGCCCTGTTTCAAGAATTGGCCATGACGAATGTCGAAACAATGAAGGGATTTAATGTGAAAAAAGTAATTGCTAATTGTCCGCATTGTTTTAATACATTAAAAAATGAATATCCAGATTTTGGCTCTGATGTAGAAGTTGTAAGCCATACAGAATATTTAAACAGCTTGATTAAGGAAGGAAAATTAAATCCTACAAAGAATATCGATGAAGAAATAACTTATCATGATCCATGTTACTTGGGTAGGCATAATAAAATTCTTGATGAACCAAGAGAGATTTTAGAAGCAATACCAGGCTTAGAGGTTAAGGAGCTTGAAAGAAGCAGAGAAAATAGTTTCTGTTGCGGAGCCGGAGGCGGTAAAATATGGATGGAAGAAGAGGCACCGAGGGTCAACTGGAACAGATTTGAGGAAATTGAAAAGCACGGTGTTGAAACAGTTGCTGCTGCTTGTCCTTTTTGTAATGTCATGTTTGAGGATGCAGCAAAATATAAAGGAAACGATTCTATTAAAATCAAAGATATTTCGGAGCTATTGAAAGATTCTCTTGATTTGCCTGTTAAAAATTCTAATTTTGAAAAATTAACTAGTGACGAAGGATCTAAAGATAGCAATGAAAGCTCATCTGAAGTCTAACAATGCTTCTTGGCAGTATTTAAAAAAAAGCAAATCTAATATTTTTTTTAACAATCCAGTTGGATATATATATCAAAAAAAATTTAGTACAACCTTATTCCTTAATGGTAAAAAATTTCATTTTAAAAACAAAAATATTTTTGAAGTGAGGAAAATGAAGCTGAAGAAATTTGTTTTAATCGGATATTTTTCGTATGAGTTTAATATAGAGCCTTCAACTGCACCTTATAAAGCAATATTTAACATTTATCCTTCAGGTAATTTTTCTATAAAAAGATTTCCAAAAACCAAAAAGCTTAAAAGTAATAGATTAAATAAAATTCTCCCTGATATAAGTTTTATAAATTCTGTTAAGAAAATAAAGCAACATATTGCAAGGGGTGATATTTATCAAATAAACCTGACTAGAGATTTTGAATATGAAACAAGTCAACCGAGCTATGATTTGTTTGTTAATTATTATAAAAGGCAACCAGTAGACCTAGCTTCCTACATTGAATTCCATGATCACATTCTTATATCAGGCTCCATGGAATTGTTTTTAAGTAAACGCGGCCAAGATCTATTATCGAAACCAATTAAGGGGACTAGAAAAAATAGCCAATCAAGAGTAAAGGATTCATTATCAAAAGACTTAAAAGAAAAAGCAGAAAATTTAATGATTGTCGATTTGATGAGGAACGATTTATCGCAAATCTGCCAAGCTGGAACAGTCAAGGCAAAAAAAATGTTCAAAGAAAGATCTTATGCCACTCTTACCCAGCTTGAATCAACAGTTGAAGGTAAATTAAAGAAAAATGTTACATTGCAAAGTATATTTGAAAAACTAATGCCTCCCGGATCAGTTACTGGAACTCCAAAAAGTGAGGCTATAAAAATTATAGGTGAGATGGAGAAGCACTATAGAGGCCCTTATTGTGGTGCGATTGGCATAATTGAACCTAATGATGATTTTTGTTTTTCCGTAGGAATTAGAATTAGTGTTTTAAATAGTAAAAACAAAAAGTATTTTAGTGGGGCAGGTATAGTTTGGGATTCTAAGCCAAAAAAAGAAAATAAAGAAACCCTCTTGAAAGCAGAGGCATTTCAAAATACATTATCTAACTTATGAAAGAGTTTTTGTACACAGAAGATTCAGATAAAAGTGATTTCCCATATAACCGAACTTTAATGTTTGGTGAAGGCTTGTTCTCCACTTTTCGTTACAAAAGTAAATTACCAGATAATTTTATTTCTCACCTTGAAAGATTAAAAGATTCGGCAAGGATGTTAAACATAAAGCATCCTGGTGACATATATATTGAATCGGTTCTTGAAAGAGCCATTAAGAATTCGCCTTTTGAAAGTGATGATTTAACAATAAAGCTGCTTGTTTTAATCGAGGGAGATTCTAGCTATGGTGCTTTACCTGAAAAATCTAAGCTACTTATATCTATAAAAGAGTTCAGCGGTATCAACAAAGCCATTAGTTTAACACTTTCAAAAAACCCCCGATTTTCTTCAGACACTTTAATTGAACATAAGACAACAAATTATTTTTTTAATGTGATAGAAAAAAGAGTAGCCATTGCAGGGGGTTTTGATGATTCGATTTTGATAAACGAGAAGGGTCTGATAACTGAAACAACATCGGGCAATTTATTTTGGGTCAAGGGAGACAAGGTATTTACTCCTCATCTGAGAAATGGACTTTTACCAGGGATTACAAGAGGGTATGTGATTGAAAAATTAAAAGAAAATAGAATAAAAGTTATTGAAGATGATTTTGAAGTAGGATCTATTCTTTTCCCTGAGGCAATTTTTATAACAAATTCTGTCCATACAATGATCGAAGTTGAAAATATTGGGAACATGATTCAACCTACTCTTACTAACAAGCTGTTTCCTGATATTAAACAATTGTTCTTGTAACTTTTATATTCATATGGCCTATCTACTTTTCTGTTGCCTTTTCCACCTTTTCAATTTACAATTTTTCTTTACCAAATGATTCTAAATATCAAGGGGGAGCTATAAATGGCTAATTTAAGAGATGTATATATTATCGGAGTGGGCCAAACTCCATGCGGAAAATTTCCTGCAAAAGCTGCACATGTTTTAGGAAGAGAAGCCTCATGGGCGGCAATTAAAGATGCCGGTATTTATGCAAGAGACATTGAGATTGGATTTTGCGGCCATGTTTATCAAGGCATGGGTGTTGGTCAAAGAACACTAAAAGACATTGGGCTTGTTGGCCAGCCTGTTATAAATGTAGAAGGAGCATGTGGAAGCGGAACTTTATCTTTCTGGGAAGCTTGGAGAACCATAGCATTTGGACAGAATGATGTAGCATTGGCTTGGGGGGTTGAAAACCTAAGTAAAATTATGTCAGGTGGTCCTCTTCCTTTAGAAGAAGATGATATTGAGGTTGCTTTGGGTATGAGCATGCCAGGGCTTTATGCTATGAGAGCGAAAAGATATATGGATGAGTATGGTGTTTCAGCGGAAACTCTAGCCAAAGTTGTTGTAAAGAGTCGACAACATGCCTCAAAGAATCCAATTGCTCAGTTCAGAAAAGAAACTACAATTGAAGCGGTTTTGGCAGATCCAGTTATTTGTGATCCATTAACAAGAAGTATGTGTTGCCCAGTTGGAGATGCGTCAGCAGCTGCAGTTTTAGTATCAGGGGATATGTTAGATAAAATTAAGAGAGATAAATCAAGAATGCCTATTAAGGTCTTAGGCTGCGCTGCGCAGTCTGGAGGATATGCTTCAGCTACTGGTCTAACTTGTGATCCTTCTGAAAATGTCGGAAGAACTTCACAAATGGCATATGAACAAGCTGGCCTTGGTCCAAAGGATATGGATGTTGTTGAAATTCATGATGCATTTGCAATTGCAGAACTTATTGTTGCTGAAGCATTAGGATTTGCTGAAAAAGGTGAAGGAGCAAGGTTAATAGAAGAAGGCAAATCAAACTTTGATGGAGACATTGCTATTAATCCTAGTGGTGGACTTTTATCCAGAGGTCATCCTGTCGGCGCTACAGGTCTTTTACAAACAGTTGAAATTGTTAATCAGTTAAGAGGCGAGGCTACAGGTTGCCAAGTTCCAGATGCAAATGTGGGTCTTATTGAAACTATGGGTGGAGCACAACCAGCTATGGATGGTATTACTTGTGTTGTTAGTATTTTAGGAAAGTAAAGATAATTATTAGGAGATAAAAAAATGAGCGAAAACCAAGAAAGAAAAGTATTACACCCGGACTTTTTTACAGAAGATCCAGAGCCAAGGTTAATTGCAGGAAAATGCAAAGTATCAGGAAATTGGACATTTCCACCTTACCTTGCTGATCCTGTTAGTTTCCAAGATGACATAGAACATGTTCCATTGCCGAAAAATGGGAAACTTCATTCATTTACTATCGTTAGAAGGAGCTTGCCTGACTTTCCTGTCCCATTTGGCCTAGGTTTAATAGATTTTCCTGAGCAAAAAGTGAGAGTTATGGCTCAAGTTGAGGCTGATGATTTAGAGTCAGATCTTTCATTAGATATGGATGTTGAGACAATTGTTGGAGTTGTAAGAAAAGCTAAGGATGGTTCCGATATATATTCTTACAAGTTTAGAGCGATAAAAAAGTAAAATAATCAAATTTATTGCAAAAAAAATGCAAAACCTGTAATATTATGGAGTTGCTTTTAAGTATTATTAAAAAAAGGAGGGAAATATTATGGCTTTAAATTATCAAAGCGTAGATTTCGTTAAAGTTTTAGGTGAAAGACGTTCATGTAGATTTTATGATCCTGATAGACCGATTGAACCTGAAAAAATACAAGCTATATGTCAAGCTGCAAGAAATGCTTCTCATATGGGTAATGCTAACTGTATTACAGTTACACAGGTAACAAAACAAGAAACTAAAGATGAGTTCACAAAAATAGTTTCTGCATTTAACATTCCAATGGCAAAAATGGCTCCAGTTAGTCTAGTTTTTGCATTAGATAGAGACAGATGGTACAACGGTTTACCTGTTGGACTTCCAATTCTATTTAAGTGTGGTGGTGTTAACCCTAGTCATGGTTGGAGCATGGATAACATTGAAAATTCAACTCTTCCAAGACTAACAAACTTCCCACCAGAAGTTGTTGAATATCTTCTTTCATGTGAAACAGGTATGGCAATGGCATCTGCACAGCTTATGGCTACAGCTTTAGGCTTAGGTAGTTGTTGTTATGCCGGTCAAGGACCAAAAATCGCTGAGGTTTTAGGTTTCCCTGAATCAGCCAAATTTGTTTGGGCTATGGCTCTAGGCTATCCAGGCGAATCTGTTGAATCAATGGGTTGGAGAGAAAGATCACCATATGGAGACATCATTTTTGCTGAAAAATTTGGTGTTCCTGCACCTGCAGACCCAGGTGTTGATGCTGAACTAACTTCATTAGGAATGATGGGAGAGCCTTCAGCTCTTACTCCTCAAAGACTTGCTGACATTAATGCTGCTGCAAGTAAAATGGGACTTCCTACAAGAACTGACGAAAACGGTTAAACTAAATTATATTCAAGGAAAGGCTAATTGCCTTTCCTTGAAATTAAACTATGTCATTAGATTCTCAAATTAAACAATTAAAAGAACTTATTTTAACTCATAAAAGTGCGGTTGCTTTCACCGGGGCAGGTATTAGTACTGACTCAGGCATTCCCGATTATAGGTCTCCTGGATCAGGGGCCTGGGAAAAGTATGATTCATCAATAGTTTCAATTCCTGGTTTTTTAAAAGACCCAACACAATATTATGATTATGCCCTAGAAATGTACCCAATTAGAGCTGGTGCTAAGCCAAACAATGCTCACTTCCTTTTAGCTAAACTTGAGGAAAAAAGATTAATTGAAGGAGTTATAACTCAGAATGTTGATGGATTACACTTGGAAGCAGGGAGTTCAAATGTTAATGAGCTTCATGGCTCAATTAGAACAGCCTCATGTTTAGAATGTGGCCAGTTTTTTCAAATGAATGATGTTATCAATAGAGTCAAGCAGGGTGAGAACCCACCAATTTGTAAGGAGTTTGAAGGACAGTCTTGTAATGGGCTTATAAAGCCAACAGCTGTTTTTTTTGGAGAAGGATTACCAAAAAGTCCTTGGGATAGTGCAGTTGATAAAAGCAGAGACACTTCCTTAATGATTGTTATTGGATCTTCTTTACAAGTATCTCCAGCCAACAGTCTCCCAGATGTTGCCCTTAGAACTGGTTCTGAATTGGTAATAATTGATTTAATGGATACCCCATTTGACTCAAGAGCAACTCTAAAAATTACTGATAGGGCAGTTCATGTTGCTACTCTCCTAGAGGAAAGTCTAGGACTTTAATGAGTATTTATTAGATTTCTTTGACAAAAACACTTTTTTTAAAAAAAAAAAGAAATAAATGTTGACTTAAAAAGTGCCATTTGATTCAATTGTATATAACGGGGTGTAGAAAACTTTAAGCAAGTATTCTCACCTATTAATACCACTACCCTACAAACGCTAATTTTCATTAAAGGAGGTCTCACGCGATGCCAAGTCATCTTAACGTAGACACAAAGTACTGGAACTTAACAGATGAGATTCCAGCACCACCAGTTGAAAGAGACATTAAATCATGGATTATCGGAAACCCTTCCGATCCACTATGGGATATTGATGTTCTTCCTTTAACTTACACAGATTCAAGATGGTCAGCATTTGTATTAGATGTAGACGCCGAGTCAAGACAAAGACTATGTCCTAATCCACCATTAACAGTATGGGATGGAGAGGATGCAGAACTTGTTGAGTACTGGTATGTACAACACAACAATACAATGTTAGGTCCATACTTAGAGTTCGGAGTAACAATCTCTGCAACTCATACTGATGCAAAAGGTAATGCATGGAAAGCAGGTTACTATCCATACATGTACTTAACATCAGATTCAGCTGTTGATGCAGGTCGTGTTTTAGGATTCCCTAAAAAAATGGCTTAC